>Ga0164297_10001338_pt1 | contig 26484 bp, 26 predicted proteins | sample GEODES058metaG_FD_113539 | JGI IMG/M metagenome (GOLD analysis project Ga0164297, IMG submission 113539) | Dystrophic lake water microbial communities from Trout Bog Lake, Wisconsin, USA - GEODES058 metaG | ecosystem: Environmental > Aquatic > Freshwater > Lake | place: USA: Trout Bog Lake... | reverse complement strand
GCAAAGTGATTCATATTGCCAAAATTATGACAAATGCTTGCCAATCAAGCCAGCCAATTCAAACATGGTGACTTGACCTTTGCCAAAGACAGCTTTGAGTTTGTCGTCAGCGTTGATGTTTCTCTTGTTCACTTTGTCTTGTAGACCGTGCTTTTTGATGTATGTCCACAATTTGCTCACCACCTCTGTGCGGGGCACTGCATGGTGACCAATGACAGCGGCCAAGGCGGCGCTGGGTGTCAATGGCTTCATGAAGGCTGCGTTGGGGGTGCGCTTTTTAGCAGCAGCTTTTTTAGCTGGTGCTTTTTTAGCGGGAGCTGCTTTTTTAGCAGGTGCTTTTTTAGCGGGAGCTGCTTTTTTAGCAGGCGCTTTTTTAGCGACTACTTTTTTAGCGGGAGCCGCTTTTTTGGCGGGAGCTGCTTTTTTTGCAGCTTTTTTTGCCGGGGCTTTTTTTGCAGTTGCCATTTTTGAAGTTCCTTCTTGAATGTATATAAAAACCGATGAAAAATGCTTTTTCATCAGTGCTGTGATGCTAAAGGGAAAAATCGCACTTTCCAAGGGGAAAATCACTTTTTTTCAATGTAAATGTTGTTTTTTTTGTTGAAAAACGCAAGTTTTCCCCTCTGAGAGGTGTTTTTACCCTCGAAGAGCCAACTTAGGGCTTGGTGCTTGTAGGGGAGAAATGAGGCTTTTGTGAGAGGAAAAACTCTTCAATCATTCATTCTCCTTAGAGTCCAAGTGGATAGACGAGAACGTTCAATGAAAGAAAAGCGTTAACGCTGCGTTCACGCTTTTATCACCTTCATGGATCAAAGTTCTTGACAAGGTTGTACTCAAAAAGAAATGTTAGGTGTTTCGCCACTTGTTCCCCCTTCAAGAAATTAGGGGTACACAAACTGATCTGGCTTATAAATTCAATTCCCGCTTTGAATGCATTGTTAACAGCAAAATATGGGAAAATACACATTTCCGCCATATAAGCGATCATGAAGTGACTGGTCATTGGAATTGGGTTGAAGAGATGCATTTCGCCTTCAACTGCATTGACACTTTTTGGTTCAACTTGAATAGCCTTTGCCTGTCTTAATAGACTTGGCGTATCAAGTACTTTTTGAATTCTTTTCATTCAACGCGTCTTACTTTTTAACTTGAAAAACAAATGCTAGATATCACTTTGCCCGATGGCTCCGTTAGACAGTACCCCAGTGCTTTGAGTGTGATGGAGGTGGCCAACTCGATTGGCTCTGGATTGGCCAAGGCAGCATTGGCCGCTAGAGTTGATGGGCAGTTGGTTGATTTGAGTCATGTGATTGACCGAAATGCTAGCTTGGCCATCTTGACAGCCAAGGACCCTCAAGGCCTAGAGGTGATTCGTCACTCTACAGCCCATTTGATGGCCTACGCGGTGAAGTCCTTGTTTCCTGAGGCTCAGGTGACCATTGGACCCGTGATTGAAAATGGCTTTTATTACGACTTTGCTTATCACCGCCCATTTACACCAGAAGACTTGGTGGAAATTGAAAAGCGCATGACGCAACTTGCTGATAAGAATGAGCCAGTCCAGCGCAAAGTTCTACCCCGCGACGAAGCGGTTGCTTTTTTCAAAGGCTTGGGGGAGAACTACAAAGCGCAAATCATCGAGAGTATTCCTCAGCATGAGGACGTCTCTTTGTACAGCGAGGGAGCCTTCACTGATTTGTGCCGCGGCCCACATGTGCCGTCAACAGGGAAATTAAAACACTTCAAATTGATGAAGGTTGCGGGTGCCTATTGGAGGGGCGATCATAGAAATGAGATGCTCCAGCGCATCTACGGTACAGCCTGGGAGTCCAAAGAAGCTTTGGAACAGTATTTGACCATGCTTGAGGAGTCCGAAAAGCGCGATCACCGTCGACTAGGTCGAGAGCTCGATTTGTTTCATATCGATGATCATGCTCCAGGTTTGGTGTTTTGGCACCCCTTGGGCTGGCGGGTATGGCAAGGCGTAGAGCAGTACATGAGGCGGGTCTACCAAGACAACGGTTACCAAGAGGTGAAGGGCCCACAGGTTTTGGATAAAACATTGTGGGAAAAAACAGGTCATTGGGATAAATACCGTGACAATATGTTCACCACCGAGAGTGAAAAGCGTGACTACGCCTTAAAGCCCATGAACTGCCCAGGACACTTGCTCATCTTCAAGCAAGGCCTTAAGAGCTACCGAGATTTGCCACTCAGATATGGTGAATTTGGTCAATGCCATCGCAATGAACCCTCGGGGGGGCTGCATGGCATCATGCGCGTGAGAGGGTTCACTCAAGATGATGGCCACATTTTTTGTACAGAAGATCAGATTTTGGAGGAGTGCACTAACTTCACTGCACTTTTGCAACAAGTCTACAAGGACTTCGGATTCCAAGACATCATCTACAAAGTGGCCACCCGCCCAGAGCAACGCATCGGTAGCGATGAGATATGGGACAAGGCTGAGGCGGCCTTGATTCACAGCTTGAACGCCTCAGGTTGTGAATACATCTTGTCCCCAGGTGATGGTGCTTTTTACGGCCCTAAGATTGAATACACCTTGAAAGATGCTTTGGGGCGCCAGTGGCAGTGTGGCACCATTCAAGTGGACTTCTCCATGCCTGAACGACTGGAGGCTGAATACGTGGCCTTGGACGGCACGCGTCAAAGACCCGTCATGTTGCACCGAGCCATTGTGGGTAGTCTTGAGCGGTTTATTGGTATTTTGATTGAACAACACTCTGGCGCGCTTCCTACCTGGCTCGCACCCAACCAAGTGGCGATCCTGACAATTTCGCAAAACCAGTCTCAATATGCCAACGATGTCGCAAAAATGCTGAAAAATCAAGGTCTTAGGGTCTTGGTCGATGATTCAAGTGACAAAATAACGTATAAAATAAGAAGTTATTCAATGCAAAAGTTGCCCTATCTCTTGGTCATTGGTGATAAAGAGAGTGCTTCGGGCTTGGTTGCCGTTCGTGCCAGAGGTAATGTTGACCTTGGCACCTTGTCTGTCCAAGATTTTTTAACCAAAATCCAAGCGGATATCACGAATAAAACGTGATTCGTTGCGTTTTGTCAGCCCTAAGCCCCCAGCACATTGAGCTTTTGCACCCATTGGGTCGATTTTGACCTTGTTTTAAAAGGATAAACACCATCGCTACTGAATTTCGCGACCGTCGCTTGCGCGAGGAACGTAAACACCGCCTGAACCGGGAAATCATGGCCCCGGAAGTCCGATTGTCTGGCCCAGAAAACGAGCCCATCGGGATTGTCAGTATTGCTGAGGCCTTGCGAATGGCAGGGGATTTGGATGTGGATTTGGTCGAAATTGCAGCGACCGCCATTCCTCCTGTTTGTCGGTTGATGGATTACGGTAAGTTCAAGTACCAAGAGCAAAAGAAGGCTCAGGAAGCGAAATCCAAACAAAAGGTCATCGAGGTCAAGGAGATTAAGTTTCGCCCTGGCACCGATGATGGAGACTACAACATCAAATTGCGCAACATCCGGCGATTTTTGGAGGAGGGCGATAAGTGTAAAATCACGCTTCGCTTCCGAGGTCGAGAGATCACCCATCAAGATTTGGGTATGGCCTTGTTGCAAAGGATTCGAGACGAGCTGGCAGACAGCATTGTGGTCGAGCAGTTCCCCAAATTGGAAGGACGGCAGATGGTCATGATGATTGCGCCAGGCAAGAAAAAACCGGGTGGCGTGACCAAACCCGCGACTGAAGCAACTCAAGGCGCTTTGGTCTGATTCAAAGGTTACGCAAAAAATAAGTGTCTCGGGGCCAACAAGGTTGCGTGAGTTTCGCAAACGCCTCACGAGCACATTCAAATAGGAGCAGAAAATGCCCAAAATGAAAACAAAAAGCAGCGCCAAAAAGCGCTTTCGAGTTCGCCCAGGGGGTACCGTTAAACGTGGTCAGGCTTTTAAGCGTCATATTTTGACCAAAAAAACGACCAAAAATAAGCGTCACTTAAGGGGCAGTGTGTCCGTACATGAGACCAATATGGGTCACATGGCGCAGATGCTTCCCACCGCTGGCCTTTGATTTAACGACGAACCCCAGGAGAATTTAATATGCCTCGCGTCAAACGTGGTGTGACCGCTAGAGCCCGTCACAAAAAAGTTTTAGTCCTTGCAAAAGGTTTTCGCGGCCGCCGCGGTAATGTTTTCAGGATCGCCAAAGAAGCGGTGATGAAAGCTGGGCAATATGCCTACCGTGACCGCCGTACCAAAAAGCGTGTGTTTCGCCAACTCTGGATTGCGCGTATCAACGCAGCAGCCCGTGAGTGTGGTCTCACTTACAGCCAATTTGCCAACGGATTGAAGAAGGCCTCGATTGAGATCGATCGCAAAATGTTGGCCGATTTGGCTGTTCATGACAAATTGGCTTTCAGTGGCATCGTGGAGCAAGTGAAAGCCAAGTTGGCCATTTAATCCAAGCGTCGGTTGTGCTCTGAATGAGGGGAGACTTGAGTTTGTCGCTCCGTCTCCTTTCTGAGCATAACCTTGTTCAAGAGGTCAAGGCAAATGCATTCACAGTGCTGGCTTTGACCTTTTTGTTTTTTTGACTCCCTTTCATTCCCATGAACGCATTAACCGATGATGTGGTGCTCAATGCCCGTGCGGCATTTGAAGCGGCCAAAACACCTGCTGACTTGGAGAACGTCAAGGCACAGTTTTTGGGTAAAACCGGCCAGATCACCGAGCTCATGAAGGGCTTGTCTCAATTGAGTGTGGATGAGAAAAAAGCCCAGGGTGCCAAGATCAATGCCCTCAAAACTGCCATCGAGCAAGCCCTTCAAGCGAGACGGGACGCCTTGCAGCAAGAGGCCTTGATGCGCCAACTCAAAGCCGAGTCGTTGGATGTGACACTCCCAGGTCGTGTGCGTCATACGGGTGGTCTGCATCCAGTGAGCTTGACTCTGGAGCGCATCGAAAACATTTTCAACTCCATGGGCTTTACCGTGGCCCAGGGCCCAGAGATCGAGACCGATTGGTTTAATTTCACAGCATTGAACACACCCGAGAATCATCCTGCACGTTCAATGCATGACACCTTTTATGTCGAAGGTGGTCATTTGCTCAGGACGCACACCTCACCCATGCAAATTCGCCATGCGGTCCAGCACGTCAAAGCCCACCGATCGGCTTTGGAACGTGGGGAGGGTATGCCAGAGATTCGTGTCATCGCACCTGGCAGAACTTACCGCGTTGACTCCGATGCCACCCATTCGCCCATGTTTCATCAGTGTGAGGGTTTGTGGATTGGTGAGCGCGTGAGCTTCAAAGATCTTAAGGTCGTGTTCACGTCTTTTTGCAAAATCTTCTTTGAGTCCGAGGACCTGGTCTTACGGTTTAGACCAAGTTTTTTCCCCTTCACTGAGCCTAGCGCGGAAATCGATATTCAATTCGCCACAGGTCCTTTAGCAGGTCGTTGGTTGGAAGTGGCCGGATCCGGACAAGTGCACCCAAATGTGATTCGCAACATGGGCTTGGAGCCCGAGCGTTATATGGGATTTGCGTTTGGAATGGGGCCCGATCGTTTGACCATGCTGCGCTACGGTGTCAATGATTTGCGTTTGTTCTTCGATGGCGACTTGCGCTTTTTGAGTCAATTTCAATAATTACTTTTGTAGGACGTCTCAGTAATGCAGTTGCCTGAATCTTGGTTACGAGAGTTTTGTAACCCTCCTTTGAGCTCACAACAATTGGCCGATGCCTTGACCATGGCGGGTCTTGAAGTCGAAGATTTGCGAACTGTGGCCCCTGATTTCTCGGGCGTGGTTGTTGGTCAAATCGTTGGCATCGAACCTCACCCCAAAGCCGATCGGTTGCGGGTTTGTCAAGTCGATGTGGGGCAAGCGTCGGCGAGTCCTTTGCAAATAGTCTGTGGCGCACCCAATGCCGCCTTGGGACTTAAAGTGCCTTGTGCCATGCTAGGCGCAGTATTGCCAGGCTTGGATGGGCAAAGGGGTATGGAGATCAAGGCCGTGAAGTTGATGGGCTTGGAGAGCTTTGGAATGCTCTGTTCAGCCAAAGAGCTTCAAATCAGCGATGAGCAAGCCGGTTTGTTGGTACTTGATCCTGAGGCCCCATTGGGAGTGTCCATTCGTGAACACTTGAAACTCGATGATCATTTGCTCACATTAAAGCTCACCCCCAACTTGGCACATTGTTTGAGCGTGTTTGGTGTGGCCCGTGAGGTGTCCGCTATCACTCGCACGCCCTTGGCTATGCAGCACACTGGTGCCTCTACTGTTGGGTGTGAGGAGCGCTTAGAGGTACAAGTGGACCCTGGCGCTTATGATTTGTGTGGCCGCTTTAGTGGTCGAGTGGTGAGGGGCTTAAACCCTCAGGCCAAGACACCCCAATGGATGATTGACAAGTTGATGCGCTGTGGCCAACGCTCGGTGAGTGCACTGGTGGACATCTCTAACTTTGTCATGTTTGAGTTTGGTCAACCTACGCATATTTTTGACTTGGACAAAATTGTCGGTCCACTGCAAGTTCGGTGGGCTAAGAGTGGTGAGCGCTTGGAGTTACTCAACGGACAAAGCGTTGAGCTCGATCAGCAAGTGGGCGTCATCGCTGATGCCCAAGGCATCGAGTCCTTGGCGGGGATCATGGGCGGACAAGCCAGTGCAGTGGGTGATGACACTCGAAATATCTACATTGAGGCTGCCTTTTGGTGGCCCAATGCGGTGGCGGGACGCTCGAGAAGGTTTAATTTTTCCACCGATGCTGGTCATCGATTTGAGCGTGGCGTTGATCCCGCGCAGACCGTTGCAATGATCGAGCGCATCACACAATTGGTCATCGACATTTGTGGTACTTCCCAGACGGTGTGTGGCCCCATCGATGATCAAGTGCTCAATTTGCCCAAGCCCAAACCTCTCAGCTTACGAGTCGAGCGAGCTTGCCGGGTCATTGGAATGGAGATTGATCAAGAGACCATGTTCAAGGCTTTGGCTTCCTTGGGCCTCAAGCCCGAGCAGTCGCCCGGGGTCATCACACTCACACCTCCCAGCCATCGGTTTGATTTGAGCTTGGAGGAGGACTTGATCGAAGAGGTCATTCGATGCCTAGGTTACGAGACGCTCCCCACCACGCCGCCGATAGGACCTATTACGGCTCAATTGCCGCCAGAGTCTAAGCGCAGTGCCTTTGCATTGCGCCGCAGTCTTGCGTCCTTGGGGTACCAAGAAACCATCAACTACAGTTTTGTGCAAGAGCAGTGGGAGAGAGATTTCTCACCTGTAGCCCAACCCATTCGCTTACTCAATCCCATAGCGAGCTCCATGAACGTCATGCGCACGACGCTTTTGGGGGGCTTGTTGCAAGTGCTTAAATTCAATGTGGACCGTAAAACATCGGATGTGCGTATTTTTGAGATGGGACGAGTGTTCATCAAAGACCCGAACGTGCTTGATAGCGACCAGACCGTTCAAGGCATACACCAGCCCATGCGCGTGGGTGGATTGGCCTATGGTCGAGTCAATCCTTTGCAATGGGACTCAGACGATCAAGCCGTTGATTTTTTTGATGTCAAGGGCGATCTGGAGTCGTTTTTGTTCCCTCTTGATATTGAGTGGCGGGTTGCGACTCGAGAGGCGTTGCATCCTGGGCGAAGCGCAGAGATCTTTCTAGACGGACACTCCATTGGGTGGCTAGGGGAGTTGCATCCAGCGCTCACCCAGACTTGGGACTTGCCCAAGTCGCCCATCGTATTTGAATTGGACTTGCAAGCAATCTCCTCACGCCGTGTACCCAGCTTTACCGAGGTCAGTAAATTCCAAGCTGTGGAGCGTGATTTGGCCTTGGTGCTTTCACAAGAGGTGACCCATGCTCAGTTGATGCAAGAAGTTTGGCGCTCACCCAGTGGGGGGCTACTGCGAGATGCGACCTTGTTTGATTTGTACCGTCCCAAGGAGGGGAGTGCACAAATGAGTTTGACGGAGCGTTCATGGGCAATACGATTGAGTTTATCCAAGGATGAAGGCACTCTCACTGAGCCAGAAATTGAGGCCAGTGTCGCCAGCATGTTGGCTCATTTGAGCGCCTCTTTGGGAGCAAGACTCAGGGCTTGAGCCAGGACCCGTTGGTATTTTGTCCTGTGGATTTTGAGTTCAATACCGTCTTAGCAATCAGTGGTTGGTCAGACTAGACTTCAACACTAAAAGCTGAGAAGATCAAGCCAAGAGACAGTGAATCGAGACAATAAAGATTTGACAATTGAGAAGAGAACCAGAGGCTCATCATGGAACTAGCACTGAATACGCTTGAATCGCCAGCGCTTACTAAAGCACAATTGGCGGAGTTGTTGTTTGAGCAAATTGGGCTTAATAAGCGCGAATCCAAAGACATGATCGACGCATTTTTTGATCTGATTGTGGAGAGACTTCTCGCCGGTGAGGATGTGAAAATTTCTGGTTTTGGCAACTTTCAGTTGCGCACCAAAACACCTCGGCCGGGTCGCAATCCCAGAACCGGGGAGGCCATCACGATTCAAGCGCGTCGTGTGGTGACTTTTCATGCCAGTCAAAAACTCAAGGACATGATTCAAAACCCACCTGCGGTTTAACGCTTTAGCATTCATGCCTGGATGGAGTGCTTTTTCCTGCCATTAGGGCTCGAAATTCATTAGCACATTTGCACAATTTTTCACCCCCATAAGGGGTGGTTTTCACCTAAATATTTTTAAATAATTCACTGGCTTTTTTTTACACTTCGTGTAATCTCACTCCTCCGTTTTAAAAATGATAGACATCTCGTTTGAGTGATTGTTTCAATGTCGATAGATTTACCCAACATCCCTGCCAAGCGCTACTTCACCATTGGTGAGGTGAGTGACTTGTGTGGCGTCAAGCCCCATGTGCTTCGCTATTGGGAGCAAGAGTTCACCCAACTGCGGCCCATGAAGCGCCGTGGAAACCGCCGTTACTACCAGCACCATGAAGTTCTGATGATTCGCCGAATACGCGATTTGCTCTACGACCAAGGTTTCACCATCAGTGGTGCACGAAATAAATTACAAGAAATCGTTCAAGTCGAGAAAGATAAAAAGCGCTCTGGTGTAATGATGCTCACGGGGATGGAGGTTTTTGAGGCCGACCAAGATCTCGATGAGAGTAAGTTAGTGGATGCTTGGACTGCATCTGGCATTTTGAGCGATCCACCCCAACTTAAACTCCTTATGCGTGAGCTCAGAGAAATTCGACAACTCTTGGTTTGAATAAAGTGAGGCCTGGGGCGGTAAATTCCGATTCAGATCAGCTATAATCTAATTCTTCGGCGTGTAGCGCAGCCTGGTAGCGCACTTGCATGGGGTGCAAGGGGTCGCGAGTTCGAATCCCGCCACGCCGACCATCAATCACAGGGTAAGCATTTGTATAAATGCTTACCCTTTTTTGATTTAAATCTGAAATTTAGCCTATAAATTAATTTAAATATTGGCGAAGGCCATCTCACTCTGATGACGGCTGAGTGGGTTACTGAGGCAGGGGAGAGGAGAGGATAGGATAGGAGCAAAATGCACTTCACTGATGAGACTAGGGGCTCAGAATCATTAAATCCAATCTTTCCACCTCGCAAACTTTCTGAGTACCCAATTTCTCACTTTTTCTCTACGCGACTAAGATTTCTGAACGCCTTCCTTTTTGGCAATACAAAATCCAGAGAAAAAATAAAGAACGGAATTTTGCCAACCATTGGGGGGTATCCAACGGTGATGCATGAGCCTAATGTCGCCACTGGTGGTGTTTAAGACGAGAGAGGTTTGTGTTCTCTCCTGGGTCATTGAGTCTGTGACGTCATCTATGTAGAGGTCTTCAACTGGCGTGCTACCAGACCAGTTGCGAACGATATGGGGATTTTGGTGTTCTTGATAGATAGGGTTGTCTTGAAGTTTGAATCTCCTAGCGTATCGATAGGTGGTGAGTTCAAAGCGTAATACATCGGGCACAGCCTCATTTTGCCTAACACCATCTTTGTAGCGATAACTGTACCCTTGAGTCTCACAGTCATACACTGTTTTGAAGAGTAATTGTTGTGGCACATCGCCATACCACAGCACCCACACCAGCAGCATCGCAATAGGAAAGAAAATTTTAAATGGAGGCTTAATTTTTAAGAACATGGGTGAAAAGACCAAAAGCAACCCAATCCAATACAAGACATTGGATCACTTGTTAATTGTGTTCTCACATCGTATCTTAATTCAATGGCAATATCTTTTAGATAAAGCTTTGAATGATCTCAAGGGTAAACACCATGAAAATGGGGTGGTTCAAAAAAATCAGATGGATAAAATGTTTTGAAATAATTTTTGAATGGAGCAAACATGCAAAGCTTAATACTCAACAAATTACAGCGCTCCTTAGCGGTAAAACTGATCACAATTCTTGGTGTATTAAGTCTTGCGGGTTTGTTGAGTTCTTGCTCAAGTAATTCGTCACCTCAAACGGGGATTACTAAAATCACCATTACTTCGACTCAAACTGCAGTCTTTGGTGGAACCTCCTTTGGTGCAGTAGGAACCTACGACAAAATTCAAGGCGTTGTTACTGGCGTCATTGATCCCAATGACCCCAAAAATCAAGTCATTCCCGATATTGCACTGGCTCCCGTCAATGCCAATGGATTAGTGGAATATTCCGCTCCCTTTTATATGCTCAAGCCCACTAACGCAGCCAACGGCAACGGAAAAGTATTTTATGAAATGCTGAACCGAGGAGGCAAGCAATTTGGCTCATTTAATCAAACCGGCGCGGCAGTGGCCAATGATCCTGGTACTGTGACTGCGGATGCGATCGCAGCCCCTTCAACAATTCCTTTGATTACGGCTGCACAAACCTCTGCTAACCCAAGCGCTGCTGGCTACCCTGCCTTTTTACTCAACAAAGGCTATACCTTGGTTTGGTCTGCATGGGACATGGAGCCTAATGCAGCAGGTACCAATTTGCTTTTTGCAAACCTGCCAGTAGCGCACAATCCCGATGGAAGTTCCATCACCGGTCCCGCCTTTCAACAAGGGATCAGTAGTGGCTCAAATGACAATGCCACCACGGTGTGCGTCATGAGTTATTACAGTCCTGCTCCCAATACCACGGCCACACTCACATGGCGTCAACATCTACAAGATCCCCCTCAGGTCATTCCCGCCTCAGGCTGGAAGTGGAATGGACCTGGTACATGCGGCTCACCCACTAGTATCACTACGCCACCGGGATCCCCCAATACAGGAAGTAACTCTTATTCATTGATCAATAGCGCAGGAGCAGTGATACCGTTTGTTCAAAGTGCTATTTATGAAATGTCCTATACCGCCAAGGACCCCTATATCGCAGCAGCAGGCTACGCTGCAATGCGAGACTTTATATCCTTTATCCGTTACGCTTCAGTCGATAGCGTTGGGACACCCAATCCGCTCGCAGGTCAAGTCAAGCAAGTGTTGGGTTGGACCTTGTCGCAACCCGCCCGCTTGGCCAATGACTTTGTGTGGCTTGGCTTTAATCAAGATGTGAACGGAAAACAAGTCTTTGACGGTATCTTTAATTGGATTGGGGGCGGGAACGGGTTGGGGGGACATTTCCGTTTTTCTCAAACAAGCCAAACCGAACGCAATCGTCAATTCCATATTGGTCAATTGGAGAGTGTCTTTCCTTTTTCATATGCGACGACCACAGACCCATTGAGCGGAAAAACTGATGGTCGAAATGTGCGTTGTAGCGCAACGAACACGTGTCCCAAGATCATGAATGTCATCTCCTCCAATGAGATGTGGGTCAAAACAGGTTCTTTATTGACCACAGATCCGAGCACTGGGTTGGATGTGGTGCAGCCTGACAATGTGAGAAATTATTTCATCGCCAGCGCCAATCACGGTAATGGCGCCAATCCAGGTGCAGCGCCAAGCACTTGCACCCACACCACCTCCATAGTGGACCCCAATCCAGTCCTTAGAGCTCTTTGGGTTGCACTCGATAACTGGACCAGCAATGGAGCCTTACCACCCAACAGTGTAGTGCCTTCGGTGAATAAAGGCACAGCCACATTGGTGTCGGTGTCCTCATCAAGCAACTCCAATTTGGGGATCGGTTTTGTTCCTGCCGCCCAGATTGGTTACCCCTCAATACCTGCGAGCATTGATCAGTACTCGGGGCTTGTCACTATTCGCAACTTTTGGAATTGGGGTTCTCGTTATGACAAAGGTATTGTCGACAATATGCCTGGTTTGCCCACAGGAAAGTATTATCAATTCTCGGTGCCCAAAGTGGATCAATATGGAAACGACACCGGTGGCGTGATCACGCCTGAGTTGGTGGCCCCTTTTGGAACCAGTACGGGTTGGGGACTTAGGAACGCAAACTATGGTGGAAGTGCGAATGGAGCTGACGGTTGTGAGTCCAACGGTCACTTTGTGCCCTTCGCTTTGAACGACGGTGCAAAAGTCTCAGGTGATCCCCGACCATCTTTGACGACACTGTATGGCTCAAAGTCCAATTGGGTGGCACAACGTGCCGCTGCAGCCCAAGCCTTACAAGCACAGGGCTTTTTATTGCCACAAGATACGGCTGCCTACACGTTGAGTGGTAACAATACGCTTTATATCAATCAAACTGCTAGCAGCCCAACGCCCTTGAATACGTTCTTCCCCCAACTGTATTCCTACGCTTGGTGAGATTAAATCTCCTCACTCACAGACCCCTGGGTCTTTGAGTGGGCTTGTAGTGCGCGCCTGTGGTATGTCTCATCTCGAGTGTTGAGTCAACGTGAGCAAAGCGTGGATTGCATTTGAAACACCATTTTCTTTTTTCATTTGCAAAGAGATGGAGCGAGCATTCCTGGTGATCTCTGTATTTTGAGTAACACTTTGAATAGCACTTGCCAAACGCTCGGACTTCATTTTAAAACGAGACATGGGCTTGGCCCCCACGCCCAAGCGCTGTAACTCATGTCCCCAAAACGGTTGATCGGCAATGTGGGCCACCACAACGCTGGGTGCCCCCGCCAAAAGACTCGCCTGAGTGGTGCCAGCCCCCCCGTGGTGAATCACCACGGCGCAATGAGGAAAAATCAATCGATGGGGCGCTCGCCTGAGCACTAAAACATGGGGCGGCGTTTCAAGTTTGAATTCAGCTGGTATGGGGAGCTGGAAAATAGCTCTACAAGCGAGCAGTTCAACCACTTGTGACCAAATCTCAAACACCTCTCTCCAAGAAGCTTCATCGGGGGTTAACATGCTCCCAAAGGTGAAATAAAGCGGAGCCTCGCCTTGTTCTAAAAAGACTTCAGTCTCAGGGCTCAATGCGTCGGTTTGGTCATTGTCCGAGAGATTTAAAAAACCACACACCTGATAGTGCTTGGGCCAATCAAGTGGACTGCTGCAAACAGTCGGACTCACAGCGATCAAGTTCAGTTGCTGGTTACCCCAGGCCTGTGTCAAAACATCCCCCACTGGGCTTAAGCCACTTTGGGCTCTGAGGCGATTGACTTGGTTTAAAAAGGTTCGATTGATGAACCATTGGGCAAGCTTCCACCATAAAGGTATGGCCCACCAACCCACATTCATTGCACCAAAAGGGGCGAGGTGCTTGGAGGGCAAAATGTTGTGAACCGCATAAAGGGTGGCCACAGGAATCCCCGACAAATCTCCCGCCACTTGAGTTGGGTAGCAAAAGATGTGGCGCACCAGCAAGTCACACTCAGAGGCCAGTACCTTGGCGGCTTCAAACATCACCTCTTCAGCGGGGCTGAAAAAGTAATCATTGATGATCTTCAGTTGCTTGACCGGGTCTCGTAAAGCTTTGAAGGCTTGGCGCATTTTGTCCATCATATCTAAGCTCGGCAATTGGGGGTTGGGAGCCATTCGAAGTTCAAAGCCATGTTGCTGAGCCACATGGGAGTAATCCCGGTTGCTCACTTCTGTGATGACCAAGGTCACCTCGTGGCCAGCCTTCACCAAGCCACTCGCCAGAGCTAGAAAGGGTTGCACATCTCCCTCGCTGCCCCAAGTTTGTAGTCCAATTTTCATGCGTCTTGGGCCTTCATTCGACTGCATTCGGGGTTAGCTTTTGAGCTTCTTGTTGGGGGATTTTGGAGTGAGGCTGACCAAAGAGCATATCAAATCCCCATGTGTACAAAAAAGTAAACACCAAGAAAAACAAAAACAAGGCCAAATCCATGATGAAGGCTTGAGCATAGCCAATGTTAAACCACCAGGCGAAAAGCAACACAAAGCTGACCAACAGGGGAACTTCAAAGCCAATGGCATGGGCCATGCGTCTCCAAATAGTTCTGTGTTGCGAGCTTTGTCTGGCCTCCCAAGATTCAAAGACCCAGTTAAAGAGCCAGTTCCACGTGACCGCAATGGCCGAGCAGGTGAAACCCATGACGCTTGCATGACTGACGCTTTGCTCAGATAAAAGTGAGAGTCCAATGCTTGAACAGGTGATTGCCAAGGCCTCAAAGCTCAGCACAAAGAGTATGCGCCTAGCCCATCCTTGTAGAGAAAAAGCCAGCGGCTCTTTGATCAAGTGGGCGATCTCAGACGTCGCGTGGGGCGTAGGGGGTGGCTCCAAAGGGGGTTCAGTGGTTGTGGGTGCGAGTTTTGTGGTGGGTGTTGGTGTGGGTGTCATGGTCACTTGATTATCGTTAACTTCACAAGCCTCGCCTTTAGGCTCACCCAAGACCATGATTTATCGTCTAACCCCAGGAGATTCGATGGCCAAACCTTCACCGCGAAAGCTCAAGTAAAGCTCTAGTTCAGTGAGTTCTTCAGAACCCAATGGCCAAATCTCGGCTTTCACGCCAGACAAACACGCTCGCAAACGTTTTTGCAGTGAGCCCATCCTCTGCCACTCCAGTCGGTACGCTGGATAAGCATGGGGCTGACCCTGGCTGATGGTCTCTCCTCCTAAATGTTGGCCAGCGTTTTGAGTATGGCAATGCATACATGCCAAATTGTTTTGGCCCATGCGCGTTTCATATCGAGCTTGGCCTCTGGCCAAAGCCGGCTTTAAAGCATCGTCTAGAGTACGCTTGAGGATCAATCCTCGGGAAGCCAGACTTACCAAGGCGGTCAGTCCCAACAACTCGTCACTCTCATAAGCGAGCGGAGGCAAGTGCTGACGTTGAGTTCGGCAAATGTTGATCTGCCCCTCTAGGTTGATCAGTCTTGAGGTGGAGCTATCCCACCGAGGGTATTTCATCGACACACCACGCATGCTTTGTTGGGGGTCTTGGTGACATGAGGCACAGGAGGGGTGCTCATTGGCCTGGGTGTGTGGGGGAGAGTTTGGGGGGGCATTCGTTACAGCACTGGAGACAGCACGAGTGTCATTACTCGATCCTTGTTGCCACAGCGCTTGGCCTTGGTCGATCCACAAAAAAGCAGGATTCAACGTGTCATCGGCCTGGGTGGCGCGCAAATCAGCACTTGCAAAGCTGATGCCTGAACGCATCTTCTCACTGGGGACTACACCAGGGCCACTTAAAACTTGGGCGTGAAGAGGTGTTGCCATTTGTACCCAAAAAAGCACCAGTACAAGTGTCAAGCCGAGCGCAAAGTTCTGCGCATAGTTGTGTGCAAAGTTATCCTCAAAATTGAGCGCCATCAAGCGGATCTTTCGATCAAGCATTTGAAGGGTTGGATGACAATGTTTGGAAGACCCACTGCAGGTTTCGTGTGTGACCATGGTGTCGGTTTTTGGGAGGAAAGAAGACACATCAAGAGGATAGATTACAAAGTACACGCTCCAAGCCCGTGTTGCCCTCGTCATCGAGCCACTGAAGCTTTAACCATCCGCTGTGGGGCAAGATGACGCTGAACTGTAAAAATGGATTGGCCGAAGTGCCCGTACCCAATTCCCCGGAAAAAAGCGTCTCACCATCAAGATCGAGACTGAACGATTTGATGACATTCTTCGCAATTGCAGCCCCCGAGATATCGTAACGAAAACCTGTCTCCATAGGGTGCTGGATCAAGATACGGATATCCATTTTGACACCTGCCTTGGGGTTAGGAGGCAAGATGATGCGTGCGGTCATAAGGAGGCGTCCAAACAGGCTGATTCAGTCACTTCGACACTCGCCACTTGCCCCCACCACGTATCGTCACTCATGAGTGCGAGCACCCAAATTCGTTGTGAGCCATTCAAACGAATGCGGCTAGAAAATTCAAGTCGAGTCTGGGTCGGGCTAAATTGCAAGCTCGAGATCATGGGCCTTGGGTTGCGCTCGGACAGCACCACCAATCGTTTGACGTGATCATCCACAGTTTGGGGTCCATCGACCCATACTTTCAACGGCACCGAATGCCCATTGTCAGCCAGTCTTGGGATGCTGACGTGTACCCGTTCAAGAGTGACACGACTGGATTGGGTGAGGTTCTTAAAGAGTACTCGAAAATCCTCGCTCTCACGCTCTAAGGCTTGGGCGTTGGCCTGCTTGGAGACTGAGAATGCGCTCCCAACCATCAGGCTCAGTCCACCAAGACGTGACAATGCACTCAGTGTGAACAACTGCAAGAGGCTTTTAAGTTGTTGACGCTTGGCATTCATCTCAAAGTGCTCAAGTAGGTGAGGACTTGATGGAGTTGTGTTTCACTCAAAAGGGTCTGTCCTTTGAACTTGGGATCCACTTGATTCAAGCCCTCGGTGGAGAAGTAGGGCGGCATGATGGTGTAGGGGTTCAAACGGCGTGAGTCCTTCACACGCAGCTCTAGCGCCTCTGAACTGAGCCTGGAAGCAACCCCGCTCAAGGCTGGCCCCAAGTCGCCCATGGCGCCTGAGTAATCTGGGATTTGGTGGCACAAGGTGCATTGCCCCTCTCGGCTCACCACCACCGCTTTACCTGCCCTGGCCACTTCAGTGAGTTCCTTGGACGTTGAGGGGGTCTTGGGTTGCTCGTTGAATTTGGCTGGGGCATGGCTTTGATCCTGGGCATGGGCCTGGGGCACAATCATGCAAAACATAAGCCTAAGCCCCAAGCCCACGACAAAAAGGTTGGCCCACTTGCACAAAAAATCACTCATAGCCCATCACGACCTCACTGACTGGCTTACCTAGCCTTAGAACGATCTCAGACCAACTCCAGGCCTGAGTTTTTCAGGGGCAATGAGCGAACCGGTTGGCCGGTGGCGCGGAAGATGGCGTTGATGACTGCAGGAGCCACGACACAAATGGTGGGCTCGCCCACACCGCCCCAAAAGTCAAAGGTGGGTGCCAACACCGTCTCGATTTTTGGCAACTGAACCATGCGTGTGATTTTGTATTTGTCAAAGTTGGTCTCGACAATCCGACCATTTTGAACACTGGACTCGGCCTGTAAGGAGTCAAACGCATAGGCCACAGACCCCTCAACTTGGGCTGCAACTTGGTTGGTGTTGACCACATGGCCACTGTTGGTGGCAAGCACCAAGCGGTGGACCTTTACCTTGCCGTCTTTGACGCTCACCTCGGCCACGGCTGCGGTGTAGCTGCCGTAACCCATGAACTGTGCGATACCTTGGAAGACACCACTGGGCAGTTTGCGACCCCAGCCAGCTTTGTCAGCAACTGCATTCAACACACGCAAGTGTTGTGGGTGGTCTTTGAGCATGGACTGGCGAAATGCCAAGGAGTCTTTGCCACTTGCGTGCGCTACTTCCTCCATAAAGGACTCCAAGTAGATGGAGTTTTGATTGGTATTGACCCCTCTCCAAGCGCCCACGGGCACGTGGGTGTTTCTCATGGCGTATTCGATTTTGAGGTTGGGCACCGTGTAGCCAAACTGAGCGTCTCCTGGCTCTGGCCAGAGCCCTTGGAGTTGTCTGCGGTCCTTGCCGCCCACGATATTGTGAGGAGCCAAATAAGCGTTGATGGATTGACCCGAGACGCGCACGTGGAGTGCCTTCAAGTTGCCTTGCTCATCAAGACCCGCTTTAAGTAAGCACTGGCCAATCGGACGGTAGTAGTCGTGGGTCATGTCCTCTTCTCTGGACCAGAGCACCTTCACTGGGCGACCAGGGTACTGCTTGGCCACCAACGCAGCAAAACGCACATAGTCCTGTGGCCCGCCGCGTCTGCCAAATCCACCGCCCAAAGTTTGGTTGTATGCCTCGCACTTTTCAATAGGTAAGCCCGATCCATCGGCCAAGGCGGCCAAGGCGGCTTCAGCATTCTGTGAGGGCACCCAAGCTTGGGCTCTCTCACTCGTGTAGAGCACAGTGCAATTCATGGGCTCCATGCAGGCGTGGGTGACAAAGGGGGTGCTGTAGACGGCCTCAAGTTTCTTGGCCGATGCGCCATAGGCCTCCTCAAACTGCCCCAGGTTGGTGTCAGCAAACACATTTTTATCTGAGGTCAAGCCCTCCTTTAAATGCTCTGCAATCGTTTGGCTACTGACTTGTCCATTGTTGACCTCATCCCACACAATGGGCAACTCCTCTAGAGCAGTCTTGGCTCGCCACCAACTGTCGGCCACCACAGCGATGGCGTAGTCATCGAGCTTGACAACACTTTGGATGCCGCGCTTTTTAAGGATAGCGCTGGCATCAAACGATTTGAGTTTGCCCTCAAATACGGGTGACGCTTTGACGGCGGCATAAAGCATGTCCTTGGCTCGGTAGTCAATGGCATACTTGAGCGATCCATCCACTTTGTGGGCGGTATCAAGACGCTTGGCGGGTTTTCCAGCAATCGTCCAATCTTTGGGGTTTTTGAGCCGTATGGTCTTCACATCGGGCGGGCTCAGGAGCGCAGCTTGTGCGCTCACTTGACCATAATGCAATGTGCGTTGTGTTGCATCGTGGCGTAAAACACCATCCTTTACGCTTACCTCTGTCGTGGGCACGCCCCATTGAGTCGCCGCAGCTTGGATGAGCATCATGCGAGCCGCCGCACCTGCTTGGCGCACATACTCTTGACTTTCCCGGATTCCACGCGAGCCGCCGGTGGACATGTTTTTCCAAACACGGTCTCGTGCCAGGTTTTGACCTGGGGTGATGAATTCGAGGGAGACCTTTTTCCAATCGCATTCAAGTTCCTCAGCCACCAATTGAGCCAAGCCAGTGCTGGAGCCTTGGCCCATCTCAGCTCTTGCGATTCGAATCACACAGCGATCATCTGGATGGATCACCACCCAAGCATTCACTTCAACAGGTCCAGAGGTTTTGGCTTCCTCTTTGGCAAAGCCGGGAACGTGAAATCCCAAGCTCAAGGCGCTCACACTTGCGCTGGTGGTCACTAAAAAAGCCCGACGCGTCGTTTGAACCTGGTTATGTAAGGCAGTGCGCTCTTGGGTGTTGTCATCCGAGACGGGGGAAGCGTGGAAGGTGGTGTTCATGTTTTTTTATCCTCGGTGTGAAGGTGTTCAAGCGCAGTTGGAGGAAAAGCCACGTGAATTTTTGAGCTGATCCAAAGGCTGGTCATTGTGCTCAAGGCTGGCTTGTAGGTTGTGTTCATGACCGTGGTCGTGTTCACAAGCACCTGAACAACTGGCCAAATGATCATCTTGTGAGGTGAGCCCTTGCGAGAGAGCCGCAGTGGCAGGCACCATGTGAATGATTGAATTGATGCCTTGACCGGTTTTAGCTGCTTGGTGAATACCGGCCCGAATGCGACGATAACTGCCGCATCGACAAATGTTGGTCATGGCCTCGTCGATGTCTTTGTCAGTGGGCTTGGGGATGCGTTTTAAGAGTGCCGCTGCCGCCAAAATCTGACCCGATTGGCAATAGCCACATTGGGGCACATCGAGATCTTTCCAAGCCACTTGCACCGGGTGGCTTGCATTGGGGGAAAGCCCCTCAATGGTGGTGATGTGTTTACCTTGAGCGGCAGCATTGGGAAATGAGCACGACCTCACTGGAGCACCGTCCACCAAGACGGTACACGCGCCGCACTGGGCCACACCGCAGCCATACTTGGTGCCGGTGAGCCCAAGCTCATCTCGGATGACCCACAAGAGGGGCATCTCAGGTTCAACGTCCAGGGTGTGTTTTTTGCCATTGATGAGGAGGTCAGTCATGGAGAGGGGTCCTATGGTTTTGGGCTGAAATCGGGGGTCTTGTTAATCAATGACCACCCAGTGTGAAGTATAAAGAAAGATCCCCGTTTTTGTGAGTGAATCGACAAATGAGGTCTTGGCTTGGAGTCCAATTGTGCCCTTGGGTCTGGTGTACAAAAACAAGGGTAAACTCTTAAAGCAGAGCCTATTAATGGGAGGATGCTTTTTTGCCCAACTGAGCACCCATACCCCAGACCTCTGAGTTAGATTGATGGCTATTTGATTGACAGTTCAAACCTTTGCGAGGTCTCTCGATGTTGGATCCCCAAGCGCATGCACTCCTCAAGTTGATGATTGACAATGGAGTCCCACCAGTTCAAACCTTAGGGGTTGCTCAAGCGCGTGAGACTTACAACGCCAGAAAGTCCTTCACCCAGCCCGATGCTCCTCAGGTCGCCAACGTGATCGATCACTGGGTCACTCCTCAAGCCGCCTTGGCTCATGGGGTGAGCACCCAAGAGAGCATAGCCGTTAGGGAATACTGGCCCACCCAAGTTGGTGGCCAACAGGATTCAAAGGGCCGTTTGGGGGCTCTTATTTATTTGCACGGTGGTGGTTGGACCATAGGCAACATCGAAACCCATGATGTTCTTTGTCGCAGTTTGTGCGAGCAATCTTCCTGCGTGGTGTTTTCTGTTGATTACGCCATGGGTCCTGAACACGCCTTCCCGGCGGCATACTTTGATGTGCTTGACGTCTACGACTGGCTTCAAGCGCGCATTGCCCGTTTAGAGTTCAATATTGACCCGCACCGGGTGGCTCTTGGAGGGGACAGTGCGGGAGGGAATTTGGCTGCTGCTGCGTGTCTTGGGCTTCGAGGTCAGGCGATTGAGCCTTGTTTTCAATTGCTCATCTACCCCGCCACCAATATGCTTTGTGATGCACCCTCACACCGTCAATTCGGCAAAGGCTATATGCTCACGAGTGAGGCCATCGAATGGTTTCGAGGCAATTACGTCCAAGATGCTAGCCTCTATACCGATTGGCGAGCCTCTCCCTTGTTCGCCTCTTCCCACGCCGCCCTACCTCCGGCCTTTGTACTCATTGCGGGCTTTGATCCGCTGAGCGACGAGGGATTGATGTATGCGGATGTTTTGTCTAAGGCAGGTGTGAAGACTCAAGTGATTAACTTTGAACGCCAAATCCATGGCTTTATCACCATGGGGCGAGTGATCGACGAGGCCAACACCGCAGTGAGCGTTTGCGCGCTCTCATTGAGGAATGCACTGAAACCTAAAGCGCTATAAAGTGATAACGACAGCTCTGAACAAAAGATGGGTTTAAGCTATTTCATCTTGGCTTGAGGACAGGAGATGACGAGTTGTTTTCATCCATCGCCCGCTACGATTTGTTACTGATAGGGCACGGCCCAGAGCGCCAGTGTTATCAGTGCAAATCGATTTGATGAAGCCCAAAAGCGCCTTTTTGGCGGTCGGCAAAAAACCGCATCAAGGTCTCTTTCACCGTGCGAAATGCCAATAAGTCCCATGGGATTTCTGACTCATTAAATAGTCTGGCCTCTTGGGTCTCAAAGCCCGGGTCAAAGACATCGCTCAGCAACTGAGCGCGGTAGTAGAAATGCACTTGACCGACATTGACGACACTGGTGACGGTAAAGAGATCCAAGACCTTGAACTGCGCACCGGCTTCTTCTTGTGTTTCTCGAGCCGCCCCTTCAAGGAGTGTCTCACCAAGCTCCATGAACCCAGACGGTAGAGTCCACAGTCCAAAGCGAGGCTCAATGTTGCGTTTGCAAAGCAGCACCTGCTCACCCCAAACGGGCAAAGTACCCACCACGTTTAAAGGGTTCTCGTAGTGGACTGTGTTGCATACCGTGCAGATCGCACGCAGTTTGGTGTCCCCATCATCGGGCAAACGGTAGAGGACGCTTTTGCCACAATTCTTACAGTGTTTGATAGGTTCTCTGATAGGCATGGGCGTCTTAGGTAAGGGAGTTGGTAAGGGGTGGTTTAAGACTTTTCTGGAAATTCAAAGAGTTTTAACTCGAGAGGGCATCCCATTAAAAGCTTTATGACCGAGATGTGACCTTCGCTTGGCACCGAAGAGGTCTTCAAATGACTTTCACGTCGATCGAACCCACCCCAGAGACTGCCCCATGCAAGTGGTCCCCCTTCACCACGGCATTGACGCCTTCAGGAGTCCCAGTGAAGATCAAGTCACCGGCCTTGAGCTCCCAGGCCTTTGAGAGATGTTCAATGGTCTCTGCGATATTCCAAATCAATTTGTTGATATGACTGCGTTGACGATCGGTGTGGTTGACTTGGAGGAATATTTCAGCGTTTTCTAAATCCTTAACCTGTGCTTTGGGAACAATGGGACCCATGGGGGCACTGTGGTCAAAGGCTTTGCCAATATCCCATGGACGGCCTTGTTTTTTCATATCGTTTTGTAAATCGCGTCTTGTCATATCAAGTCCCACGGCATAGCCAAATATGTGGGCTTGTGCATCTTGAGCTGATATGTCTCGTCCACCTTTGCCGATTGCAACAACGAGTTCAATTTCATGATGAAAGTTTTGTGTAAGGCTTGGGTAGGGCATTTCGGCCGTGCTGCCTGGAGCCACATAGACCAAGGAGTCGGTGGGCTTTAAAAAGAAAAAGGGTGCCTCTCGTCCGGTGTAACCCATCTCCTTGGCATGTTCCTCGTAGTTTCGGCCCACACAATACAAACGGTGAACTGGAAATAGTGCGCTCTCACCAACAACGGGGATGGCGACCAAGGGGTGGGGTTCAAAGGTATAGTTCATACAAATGGGAAGTCAAGGTGGGAGTGAAACGATTGGAATACTCAATAGGGTTCTAGGGAATCTAGGGTTCTCGAAGGTCAAATGAGCTTTTCTTGAGTTTACCAAATAGGGCTAGGTTGTGGAGGCAAGATAAGGCGCAGGCAAACGAGCTTCTGAAAGAGAAAGAGTTTGAGACTGGGTTTTTTAGACTTCGTTGTGGTCTAGGGGGGGGCAGTGAATGCATAATTCGCCAACAATTAACCAATGAAACTATTGACCAACAATAGTCCAAAAGTGCACAAACTACTCGTCGTGTGAATCTAGATGCTCATTGATCTTTGACATTGGATGCCCCGAAAAGTATGAGGCCGTGACAAGCCTGTCAATTGACTTCTATGACTTTCAGTGATCTTTGCTGACCTTTAATGTCCTTTAATGGTCTTTAATGTCCTCTAACTCTTTTTTGATGGTGACTTAAGTCGTGACAGGCAAGACAGAATCGACATCGACCCTTGAGCAATTCTGGCCCCAATGGGAGCTAGGACGCTTGGGTGTTCGCACTCATTTGAGCACTCGACAAGGAGGCTTGATGAGAGGTGTCTCTAAGGGTGTCTCAAAGGGCGTTTATGCGTCGATGAACCTGGCTTTGCATGTCGCAGATGAGGCGCAACTGGTCATTGAAAACCGCCGTTTGTATGCTTTGGAGTTGGGGGCCCAACCCGTATTTCTCAATCAAATTCACGGTACCCAAGGGGTTGAGTTGAACACCCAGATGCTGGAGGTTGAGCATTCCTCCATCAACCCCATTTCGGCCGATTGGGCCTGGACCACCGAACCAGGAGTCGCTTGCACCGTGATGGTCGCCGATTGCATGCCACTTCTTTTGGCTGACTCTTTGGGACGTGCCGTAGCGGCTGTGCATGTGGGGTGGCGTGGTTTGGTCGGACTCAATACGTTTGGCGTAGCGCCTGAGCTGGACCCACAAGGTGGGATCATTGCCCAAGCAGTTCAAACCCTCAAAAGTAGACTCCCAAGCCCCTCAAATCAGGACTCATTTGAAGAGCTCGAGCCACAACCTCGCCTATTTGCATGGTTGGGGCCTTGCATAGGTCCCACCGCCTTTGAGGTGGGACCTGAGGTGAGGGATTGGTTCTTGAGCCGAAACTCCAAGAACGAGTGTGCCTTCATTCAAAGCCAGCTGCACCCTGGCAAATGGATGGCCCATCTGCCTTGGCTCGTGGAGATGGAGTTGCAACGACAAGGTGTGGCTCGTTTGTGGGGTAATCTTCCCCTTGCCCATGACCCATGGTCTCATCGCGTGGATCCTTGGTGCACAGTGAGCAACCATCAGGATTTCTTTTCCTTTCGGCGACAAGGCGTGTGTGGCCGATTTGCAGCCAGTATTTGGCTGGAGAGGTCAGGCCTGAACTCGTGAACGATTGATGGGAAGCGTTCGGTTGAAATCAATTGACGCTGAAACCTTTGATTTTTCGCAATCAATCTGGAGGTAATACTCTAAAAAATAAGTCCAATAACTGCGATACTCTTTACTAAGTGACACTCTTAAAGCCATTCATCAGTCCACGGTGAATCCAATTTTTAGCTTTGGGGGTGTGGATTGGGGTTATTTTTGAATCAGGGCTTTTGCAGTCCTTGGAGTTCTCGTCAATGAGTGAATCGAATCAATCTTCCCACTCGGGAGTAAACCCGGATTACAGCGCCCTCATGGCGCAAGCCTTTGAGAGCACCTTGGCTCAACTCAAAGGGTTTTCTACTCCCTTGGGCGTACCAGCCGCATTGGCCTTTGATTCAGCCAAGCTCGAGCGCATTCAACAAGACTTCGTGACCCAAGCAAGTGAGCTTTGGAATCAAAGCCTTCATGCGAATTTAAAGATCAAAGATCGACGGTTCAGTGCAGATGCCTGGAGCTCACAACCTGCCTCTCAGTTTGGAGCAGCGTTGTATATTTTGAGCTCTCGCACCTTGGTGAATCTTACGGATGCACTAGAGACTGATCACAAAACCAAGATGCGAATTAAATTTGCCGTTGAGCAGTTTGTTGCGGCGAGTGCGCCGAGTAATTTTTTTGCCACCAACGTTGAGGCGATCGACTTGGCCGTGAAAACACAAGGAGCCAGTTTGTCGCACGGGTTGGAGAACTTGGTGCATGACTTGCGCCAGGGCCATGTCTCCATGACCGATGAGTCTCTCTTTGAGGTGGGTAAAAACGTAGCCACCACTGAGGGTCAGGTGATCTTTGAGAACGACTATTTTCAGCTCATTGAGTACACCCCACTGACCCCCAAGGTGTTTGAAAAACCACTCCTCTTGGTGCCACCTTGTATCAATAAGTTCTATATTTTGGACTTGCAGCCTGAGAACTCTTTTATTCGCTATGCGGTCTCACAGGGGCACCGTACTCTGGTGGTGAGCTGGAATAACCCTGGTGAGTCCATGGCGCAAGCGAGTTGGGACAACTACATTGAGCACGCTGTGCTCAAAGCCATTGAAGTTGCCTCGGCATTGGCTCCCAAAAAACAAATTAACACATTGGGCTTTTGTGTGGGCGGCACCATGCTCAGTTGTGCCTTGGCTGTGTTGGCCGCGCGAGGGGAGTCTCCGGTTAGCAGTGCCACCTTCCTCACTACTTTGGTTGACTTTAGTAATACGGGGATTTTGGACGTCTTCATCGATGAATCCATGGTTCAATTGCGTGAGTTGCAGTTTGCCAAAGGTGGCTTGCTACCCGGGCGAGAGTTGGCGCAAACGTTTAGTTTTTTGCGCCCCAATGAGTTGGTGTGGAACTATGTGGTTGGCAACTACTTGAAGGGGCAGACCCCTCCGGCTTTTGACTTGTTGTATTGGAATAGCGATGCGACCAATTTGCCAGGTCCTTTGTATGCTTGGTATTTGCGAAACACTTATTTGGAAAACCTTTTGATCAAGCCCGGTGCTGTGAAGCTATGCGGGGAATCAATTGATATGGGTCAAATCAAGGTGCCAGTCTATATTTACGGCTCGCAAGAAGATCACATCGTGCCAGTGGACTCTGCGTACGCTTCTACCCAAATCTTTAAGGGCCCCAAAACCTTTGTGATGGGCGCATCCGGACACATTGCTGGGGTGATCAATCCTCCTCAAGCCAAGAAAAGAAGTCATTGGGTGAGCACAAAACGCACATTTCCTGCAAAATTGGATTCTTGGCTTGAATCGGCCCAAGAAATTCCCGGCAGTTGGTGGCCCAATTGGGCCCAGTGGTTGAGTGCGCATGCGGGCAGTAGCATTGCCGCTCCCAAACGCGCCGGCAACGCTCAATTCAAGCCCATGGAATCGGCCCCGGGTCGATACGTGGCCGTCAAAGTTTAGAGGCATTTGGGTTCAACAATAATTGATAAATCAGGAGAGAAACGATGAATGATATTGTGATTGTGTCAGCGGCAAGAACAGCCGTGGGTAAGTTCGGTGGCAGTTTAGCCAAAGTCTCAGCAAGCGACCTGGGTGCAACAGTCATTCGCGAAGCCCTCGCCCGTGCTAAGGTGGACCCAGCAAGTGTTGGTGAAGTGATCATGGGACAAGTTTTGGCTGCTGGTGCTGGCCAAAATCCAGCCCGCCAGTCCTTGATGAAGTCAGGCATTTCTAAAGAAGTGCCTGCGTTGACCATCAATGCGGTGTGTGGCTCT
>Ga0164297_10001337_pt1 | contig 26491 bp, 20 predicted proteins | sample GEODES058metaG_FD_113539 | JGI IMG/M metagenome (GOLD analysis project Ga0164297, IMG submission 113539) | Dystrophic lake water microbial communities from Trout Bog Lake, Wisconsin, USA - GEODES058 metaG | ecosystem: Environmental > Aquatic > Freshwater > Lake | place: USA: Trout Bog Lake... | reverse complement strand
GGAATTACGATTCGGTGTGAACTGCTATGGTGCCCGTCCATCCCACAATGATGCCGATGACCGTCATGCGGCACACAAGAACAAGAGCGAGGGTGCATTGGAATATGACCGAAAAGTGCAGGAATACAAGAATCACAAAGACCAGATTCCGGTCAACCCCTTTCGCGCGACTCATGATTGAGCCGGTGGCAAGGAGGGCGCCACCACACCCGATTGCTTGATGACTTTGTGCACGGTATGACCACGATTGGCACGAATGAAGGTTAAAATGTCGCTGGTTTCATCTTTGCCTCCTCGATGACGAAAGTATCCGTGAAGTAGCTCTTCGATTTTTGAAAGGGAAAGGGGATTGGGTTCCCGCTTGTCTGCAATCTGTAAACGTCCATTATATACTTGAATAATGGCCTTTTCCATATGATGTTGTTGTAAGATGCTGATGATTTGTTTTTCATAATCCTCTTTTACTTTTCGGGCCGCTCCGAATTGCTTAAAAAAAGAGGAAGCCAGATTGCTGTAATGCAACCAGTATCGTACAAAATTTCCAATACCGGGGTCGGTCATGATAGGCTATCCTTATTCCATTTTTATTTCTTTAGATTGCACCCCCCCTTTTATCCACGACCCGCACAGAAGGTACAGGTGGTATGACGGTTCATCAGCTGTAGAACAAAGGTTAAAATGACAAGAATCAGCATGCCCGAGAAGACACACAGGACAATAATGAAATAAGGGAAAAATCGTTGGAAAATGTACTGTAAAAATGGCTCAATCACGAGTTGTTGAATGTAATTTTTGGTATCGGAACTCGCCAGCGAGAGCGCAAATTGGTCAATTCGGCCTTTAAGCATATGGACAAATCGCTCATTGTCATGGGTTCGATCCACCGGCATTTGTTACTGTGGTGAAATTCTCTCTTCTCTTCTAATCGCTGTGGTCAGATACACACCCACACCACAATGCCTACGTTTCTTCCTCCTACGTTCTCCAAAGTACCTCATCCGACCACGGGAGTGATGCAACCGTGTTATACCTTTCGTATCGAATCTGCTCCCGAGGACCATCTGAACTTTGTCGCCGAGGAAGAATCCGAACTGCAGGTGTCCATCTGGTTGTCGCGTGCGGGTTCATGGTGGGAAGACTGGGTGCTCCGTTTTTTGTCCGCCACCGCCTCTTTTTTTTCGAAAGCGTATACGGCCCAACAGCTTCAACGAATTACTCATCATACCCTTCAAGGAACCTTGCCCGAACGATTCCCCGCGGAGGGTACGGCCACGCCGCAGAGCCTCCAGATTCGGGGGGGTCAGTGTTGGGTGAGTTGGACCTATGTGGCGCATCCCATGACCATCGATATTCCGGAGGAAAAAGAGGACATTCTCGAAGCGCTTCCGGATTCCTTACAAGAGCAGCAGCCTGATGACCTACCGGTGGATCCAAACGCTACGGAGTTGATTCTCCTTTCCCCGACTCAATCCTACGACAAGCAGCGGGTCAAAGAGGCTCGGCTCAAGGCCAAATTGGCCATCTATCGAGCGGAGCAGCAAATGAATCGATACGTGGAGAAATACGGCATGGAGGTATCGGATTCGGATGCCGACTCCGAAACGGAGGAGCTGTCCGACGAAGAGATTCAACTTTGAGTGGCAACATTCCATAAAATTATGCCCTCTGTCTTTTATAGAACGTAATGGCAGGTATGGATACTCAGAATGTCATCTTAATCGCCCTGGTCGCCCTGGTCGCTCTGTTCCTTGTTTATCAATATAACCCCTATCTGTTTTCAGAGGGCTTTGCCGATAAAGCCGCCGTCGAGAAGAAGGCGGACAAGAAGGAGGAGAAGAAAGAGGACAAGAAATCCGAGAAGAAAGACCATTTTGCCGATAAGCCAAAAGACAAGCCACAGGAGAAGAAAAAGGAGGGAGACCACTTTGCGGATCTGAGTGCCTATCAGGGTCCGGCTCAATTCGGTGCAGCGGATGCACCGGCAGGATGCTACCCACGTGACCAGCTGACCCCTTCTGAACTTCTTCCGAAGGACATGGCCAGCGTCTGGGCGGAGCAGAATCCGATGGGACCCGGCTCGTTGAAGGGCAAGAACTTCTTGAGCGCGGGTGCCTTGATTGGTGTCAACACCGTGGGCCAGAGCATGCGCAACGCGAACCTTCAGGTCCGCTCGGAACCACCGAACCCACAGATGGCGGTGAGCATCTTTAATCAGTCCACCATCTCCCCGGATATCAGTCATCGCCCGTTGGAGATTGGAGCGTAATATAATGTCCAATGAGAGAAATGACCCTCTCGGCGCTGCTTGAATCCCTCTGTGTCGAACATGTCCTCTATGTCAGTTTGGCTGTGCTCCTTCTTGTTGCCGTCTATTTGATTGTGAAACGTCCCTTTGGATTTGGTCTATTAGAAGGATTTGATGGAGAACTGTCAACGGGTACCACCTACGAAGAAGCCCACGGTTCTGCCCCTGCAGGAGTGAATGCCGCTCCAGGTCTGCCGCAATATCAGCAGAATGCAGGAGATGAACATGTGAATCCGGTCTATCGAGACGGAAACCCGCAAAATACAAATGATGACCTAAAGAAACAACCGGATTTCAACGGCGCACTGTGAGCCCCCCCATGATTCTTATTTGATGTTATCTAGATGTATATTTTTGATACATAATGATACATAACATGAAATAAGATAACGCATATCGATATAGAGAGATGTCACTTCTTCATACGACCACACAGTGGTTTCAGTCGATGCTGGGAAGCAGTAACTTTCCGACGGTAGAAGTACGCTCGACGGTGGATGGAAAGACGTATAAGGTACGAGACCTGCCCGACCAGCAAGAAGCCGCCAATCTACTGGCCACCCTTCGTGTGAAGTTGGTGAAACTATGCCAGGCCCTGGAAACCAAGTATCCTGACAAGCCGCAGGTGAAGCAGATGGTTCGAAATTTTCGGGCGGACCCCCAGCGATTTTTGGAGGCCACCCCCGATTCCGAGCATACCTCTTCGACCATCAATAAAGGAGAATCCATTCACATGTGCCTGCGACAACGGGAAGGGCCCGATGAAAGTTTAGTCGACGAAAACGTCATGATGTTTGTGGCACTTCATGAATTTGGACACGTCTGCACCGAATCGGTAGGGCATGATTCGGAGTTTTGGAACAACTTTGGATGGCTCCTCAAGGAGGCCGAAGCCATGGGACTCTATCGATATACCGATTTTTCCGCGCACCCCGTGAGCTACTGTGGGGTATACATTACGGATGCCCCACGGTATGACCCGAAAAAGGACGGGACCAATATGCAAATTGGAACGATTTCGAAGAGGGTGCAATAAAGCGGTTTTTAATGTGAAAATGCCATAGGGATGGAGTCAGACATCGACCGTTTGCTTTCTCCACAGCCACTCACGAGTCTTCGTGAGAATCTTCTTCCGGTCCAATGCAAACTATGGAAAGGACGAGACCAATACGAGACGGTCTCCTTGGACGTGTATCCATTTGATACGCTCGATACCCTACGTTATCAATTGAGTGTGTATGCACACGACCCTTCGTATCTTCCCCGCTTTTTATTTGTGGGAATTCCCGTGGAGGAAGAGGACATTCCAACTTTGGATACGATGTATCTGCCATTGAATTATTTATGGTATGCATCCGATGCGCATGAACCGACGCAAACTCATGCCCTGGCGCATCCGCTTCGCGGGCTTCATCAAGGGGATGAATGGTTTGTCACAGGCACTGGCTCCTATTCAAGCCCCAATCGACAACTACGTGGACGAAGTACCATCGAAGATGTGTTTCCCCATCAAGCCGTTCCCACCCTGCATGTGTTTACCCTTGCCAGTCTCTTGCGAGAATACAAAGGCACGCTTCCCATGTCGGAAATGGATTGGAACAAACGCTTGGCGGCCTATTTTCCAGAGGTGGCATCCAGTGGTCCCGTTACGCCCACGGCCGAAGACCGCGCCTTTGGAAAGAAACTCGAGGTGATGGTCACTCGTCGCCGTTCGACACTGGAACGGTTAAATGAAATGATTGAAATGGGAGAAACCAGTGGTGCCATCGAATTGAAAGGAATTCGACAATGGATATTAACCTGGAAGAAACCAGTGGAAGGCTTTGAAGGGGCGGCCTCTTTTTTCTATCGTACTCCTGCGACCGACAAACGACCCTATCTTCGACTGCTCCCCGTAGAAGGAACACCGATTACCAAATTACATGTCAAAGGAGTGGTTCCTCTTCCTACCCTCGAAGACCCACGGATTCTAGAAAGCTGGGGAGAGGAAACCTCCCCTGATGCCACCACCGATGTCTGCGTCATCAAATATGTGCATCACCCCTCCATTGGAATCACGCCTCCTCTGTATGGAACCTTTCATGTTTTTCACAATGGAACCATGAACTTGATTCTTCAACCTCCCAAACAGGTCATGATGCTCGACCCCGTTTTGGATTTTCAGCATTTTCGAAGAATCGTGGGAAGGGTCATGGAGGGTCTTCCTCAGTCACTGAGTGAAGTCGAAATTCACGAAATGTCCCTACAGGCGATGATACAAACGACTTCTTCGCGATGGTTTACACGAGAGCGTCTTCTTCAGCGCCTTCCTATGTTTCAGACGGTCTTTACTCCCATCGACTCCCTGCCTCAGTCGGCGGCGTTCTTGTCACTGCGTTATACCGCGGTAAGCCAATATGCCTCGGAAAACAATGTGATGCAGTTTATTACACAAACCTCGATGCAGAAACGACTGGATGGAGAAGAATTGGTGGCAAAAGAAATGATAGAACAACTAGAAGAACAATTTCAATTTACCAGTAAAGAAGCATCGGATGCCTTTAAAACATGGCTGGAAAAGCGAGGCGTCTTTACCGTGACGCAGCCGATGGAGGGAGAATTCGTAGACAGTTTTCATCCAGGAATCGATTTGCACATTGAGGGAGACCATCCCTATTATACCATCCACATCGAACGAATCAATTCCTATACCAATTATGTTCGAATTCTTACGCTCTTGTCGGTGTTATTTGTGGAGGACGATGGATATTTTCGTGATGTGTTGCCTGACCCTGGACTGGCCCGTGCCGAAGAGGAAGTGAAACAAGAAGAACTTCTAAAAGAACAACAAGACCAGCTAGGAAAACAAGCCCGTGTAGAGCAAGAAGAGGAGGTGGATTTTTCGATGTACGATGATGTAGTAGCGGAAGACAACTCTTCGTATGCTGCGGCCGAGGCCGCTTCTCCTGTTGCGGTGGAATCCAGTGCCCCTGCCCCGCAGCGTGTGGTGGACCCACAAAGTTGGTTTATCAAAAAACTACAAGAAATGGACAAACGATTGTTTCAATATCAAACGGATACCTCGGTGAAAAATGGATACAGTCGGCAGTGCGCAGGAAATCTAGATCGGCAGCCGGCTGTATTGACGCACGAGCAATATGAACGAATGCGACAAATCTATCGAGATGACCCCATTTTTTGGGTGGAATATCCCTTGCATGAAAAAGAGGACCCGCGCGAGCCCATGGGGGCAGAAGAGACCATCCTGGTCATGCGCTATGGGTCCGATGTGCCACATCTTCGATATTATTTTTGCCCTGAATATTTTTGTCTTTCGGACCAAATCATGGTTCGTCCTGCAGATTTTGAAAGCAATCGTGACCGAAAGGGAGGAGCGAAACCGCCGAATACATGTCCGTTTTGTCGAGGAAAACTCATTACCAATCGACGTGCTCCCATGGCAGGACATACGGTTATGAAACGCAAACATGCGCCAGGAGAGAAAAAGTATCATAAATTCATTGACTTTCTAAAGAAAACCAGTCATCCTGAACAATTGTCTCTTCCCTGTTGTTTTCTCTCTCAGTCGACGCTTCGTGTGACGGATACACCCTTCAAACATCTTCGACCCTTTTTGCAAAAAGAGCAACTGGAACACGTAACCGAAGAGGATTTGGACTATGGTGAATTGGAGACCATGCAAGAAACGGGACTCTTATATGATTCCCATCTCTATACCATGCACAAGCGTGCCATTCTGGAATCCAATAAACCACTCGAACAAGGTAATTTTGGAATGTGTCCGCCCTCGGTGGATGCCTTTTTTCAACAATCCTCGGATACCATTGTGAAACGGGTCACCATGCAAATGAAGCTTCTTCCCAATTCCCAAGGAATGATTCGAATGGGCATTCAACCCAGTCTGAATGAATCCCTTCTCAGCGTGATGGCGGTTCTTCTTTCTCTTCCCACCATCCAGAAAGTAAAAGAACGAATCATTCAAACCGTGGTTCCTCGGGTGTTTTTGAACAGTCATTTTGGAAATCTGGTATTGGAGTTCTATGACCCACGGGACGGAGAGGCTTTGCCTGCCACCTTGATGGAATTAAAAAAATGGGCAGAAGACGAACTTCGATTGTCGCTCACTTCGAATAATTATTATGCGGTATTGCGTATCTACAATGCCTATCATCGTTTCGTTCAATTCATTCAAGATTCTTCTCAGCGCAAAGACATTCGTCATCTGCAACCCTTGCTGGCGGAACCAGGCCTCTTTCGACCTCATGGAATTCAGATGCTGGTATTGGAAGAAAAAGAGGGAGAGCCGATTACCATTCGGTGCCCTCCGTTTGGATTATCCATGGACCGTCATCGAACCAATGACATCGTCTTTGTCTCGCGCCATGTACATACCTCGGCCATGACCAAACAAGCTTCGGCCTATTATGAGGTGTATGTCTACACCAACAATCGTGCAGCACGCGGAGCGGAGCAAGAAAAACACCAGCCCAAGCTTCGATGGGATGCCGCTTCTCGCGCCTATTGGCCCCCCATTATCAAGAAACGAATCGACGAGTACATGACGCAATGCCAGAGTCGTTATCGTAGCCTCTATTCTCCGCAACCCAGTATGGATGCGATGGCGATGGTCCCTCTTTCCAATGCGGTGGAGGCGGTCCCTTCGTATCCCGATGGAATGGTGCGGGATGCCTACAATCATGTGATGGGTCTTACCTATCATATCAAGGCGGGTTCCCCCTATCTGGTGGTCCTGCCCGTGGTGGACGATGGGGCGGTTACTCTTCTCTCAAGCATGTCCCTTCCTCATTTGTACTTGGACGAAGAGGACGTCCGATTGGCACCGGTCGAAGATGTGATTCAGACCTATCGAACCCAATTTGAGCCCCTCTTTTCATTGTATCCAGGATATCGTGTTCAGTATGTGGTTCGTCGTAAAATCGGAAATCAGATATGTGCCGTGCAATTGGAAAATGGCATCTATGTTCCTGCGGCCCCTTCACGCAATGAGGCCGCACTGGCGGCCTTTGCCCTTCCCACGGTAACCGTGACCCAATTTCAATGGGAAATTGATAAAGAGATTGCAGGAAAACGATGGCAGCCAAATGACAAACATTGGAATGAATCCCTAGAGGATCTGGCGGACGAGAAAACCTGCGGAACGGACAGTGAAGTGCTTCGTACCGTGTCCTATCAGACATGGCAAGAATCCTATCAACAATTTCGTCGTATGGTATCGAACTGGTTTCTCAGTGAACGGTCGGGCCCCTTGGTTCGAAAAGAGGTGGAGACCATCGTATTTCATCGAGATTTGCCCGAATACGAGCGACGAAAGCGACTGTATTTGTATTTGGCGCCTGTCTTTCTCTCCTGGTTTTTTGAAGACAAGGAGGAATGGGATGCGGGTACCAGTTTTCTGCGAAAAGATTGTCAGGTCATCGACCAAGCGGACGCTTGCACGGGAACCTGTTATTGGAAACAGGACGAAGAAAAATGTTTGTTGCATGTGAAGGAGAAAACCGTATTGGGAACGGACGCAGAAGCCCATGAGGTCAGTACTGCCGAATTATACACCAAACGGGTCATCGATGAATTGGTGCGTTTTCCAGGAAAGCGAAATCAGCTTCGCAAAGGAGACATTTCTAAGGTGTCAACGTTGACCCAGCCCTTGCATGTGGGTGACCAATACATTCTTCCTGAATCCTCGCCGACATGGACGCAACTATTGCAAATGGAATGGTCGAGGTCGATTCCCGAAGAATCCAAATATTATGAGGAACAGTCGCGTCCCGACGAACCGCATCCGCGTGAACCGGTAGGGGATACGACTCCTGAATTGACCGCCCTGTTGGGAGAGGCGTCCCCGTTTCGATTGATTGTGCCCCCGTATGGAGACCCATCCCAACCCTTGTTGCCCTTTACGAGCATTTTGGGATATACCTTGGAACGACTTGGACTCTCCTATGATGCACGAACCTTCACGCGCGATGCCATGATTCGGTACGTCAAAGAGAGTTCTCGGCCGATTGGTGTGGTGGAGGGAGCACCCGAACTCACCGTCTCTTTTGTTCGTCCTATGACAGGCTCGTTTTCCTCGGTCTTGATATTGGTCTTTTTACCGGACCGCGCGGGCATCCTGATGGAAGAAATCGGCGTTCCTACGGTTTCGGTGAGCGCCTTTTCGGAGCCACTTCAAGAGGCATGGAAAAAAGCGGCGCTGGTTCGCATTCCTCAGCCGCCTCCCGCTCACGCACCCGAATACGTACAAGACCTTCCGCTCTTGGTCAAGGCAAAACGCCGCCCTCGCATGGCGCCCAAAGAAACTTAGAATCGAAACGAAAAGGACGCCAGGGGTTTGGAGGCGGGCTCTTCGACTTCAGGAACAGGAAGAAGAACCGACTGTTTGGAATGGGTTTCCACGGCGCGGCGACGGCATTCTATCATGTCTTCTACCTCGTCGGTCAAGATGTTCAATCGCATCCGTCGATACGAAGGCTGCTCAGGATGCAAAATGACCAAATACAAATCCGCCACTTCCAGACCATAATATTGTTCCAATATCCATTTGTATACGTTTAATTGTAGCGTATAATGCCAATAATTCGTATCGGGTAAGTGCTCCAATGGAGCCAGACCCGTTCCGAAGGGATTATCAGATTTGATTTCTTTGGAGCGTTTCCAGTCATAAATGACAAATTTTCCATCGGATTTGCGGCGATACACCATGTCAATCGAGCCGCAAAGTTTAATTTTACGTTCGCCATCGAGGGGGGTCACGGAATCGGTAAAGACCTCCCATTCGGAACGATAGGGTTCCAAATCCTCTCCACAATCCTTCCAGAATTGGAGAAAGTACTTCCATTCTAAGGTAGATTTAACTGCTTCATCAATCTCCTCCTCGGCTCCGTGCATAAATTGTTCAATCGCCAGATGCATCGCGGTTCCTGCGGAAGAGGCTTGTTTTCCGTTGTCGTTCCATTCTTTCATGATGTCTTCGTCCGAACGACCATAATATTTACTCGATGCCCAATTGGCACCTTTTTTCATTTTAGCAATGATGGCCTTGGCATCAAAATGACCAAAGAATTCATGGACAAATCCCGTGCAAGAGATGTTTCCTACACAAGAACCGTTGACATAATATTTATGAGTGGGCTCGTCAAAGGAAATGTGGGCATCGCGCGGATGAGCATGTCGTCGGGTGAGATGTTGCCAGGGAGCGGGCATGTTTGTGCCGTTCTAATCAGGTTTCCTGTTCCATTCAATTTTTCGTCTAGAATACGAAACCCGCAATTTCCATTATGGCCTTTCCCACTTCGTTTCGGCCCACGATGACACCGCGACTGGCATCCCGTTTTCCATAGAGTTCCGAGCTGGGAACACCTTGTTCGGATTCGGTAAGGTTGGTATTGCGGGCATCTTTCACATACAAGAGGTAGCGTGGTTTGACCGCCATAATAATGTTATGGAAGCGGGTGTCCTTTTGAAATCGATATCGAAGGGCATTGCGCAAGAAGTCTCCTCGAAGGGTGCTCCAGCGGGCTTCATCAAAATGGCCCTGTAGACGAAGGACATTCGAAGGACGCGCCATGTAATCACGTACTGCTTTGGCTTCTTTGGCCCATAATTTGGTATCATTATCGGATTCTTTTACCAGCCCCACTTGTTCGGCGCGTTCCCTCATGGCCTTTTGATGAATCGAACCGTTGGGCATGCTCATTACTGTGACGGCAAGGGAGGCGCCGTCTTGATGGCGAGGAAGAACCAAGGCGTGCTTGAGTTTCATTGCTGCAAGATAATGTTCCATGGTGGGATACCATACCACATCTTCTTCCGATACCTCACGAGACGGCAAGGGGTCAGGGATGGGAAAGGGTGCGGCCAAACTCAACCAGCGACCGGCAATGGGGTCCGAGGTAACCTCGGGTTGGTCCGCGGGTCGCAATTTGAGGAGGGTACGAAGGTCACGTCGCGGCGTACCCACACCGAAGGGAAAGACTTCGGACAATTCAAACTTCTTATCGGGGGGAGGCAACCGAAAGGCGGGTCCGACAGGTGGCGATGGGTTCGATTCTTGTTTCTCTTGTTTCATCTGTTTCTCTTGTTGTTGCTCTTGTTGTTCTTGCTCTTGTTGTTCTTGCTCTTGCTGTTCTTGTTCTTGTTCTTGTTGTTGTTCATCTTGTTGTTGCACCTCCTTTTCTTCGGCCAATTCAATCGGTGGAATGACCGTTTCATGAACGCGTTGAAAGATAAACCATCGATTCAAGAACGAAAATTCTTTAATGGAGTCGCTCATTCGATAGGTCTTTTTCTGTCGCATGGCCGCCGCGTAGGTGACATCAAAGGTCTCGGTGGAGTGCGCCAGGCGATTCTCGGCACACGCCGCGGCATCCAACAATTGAAATCCCAGTGCATTCATTCGTTTCGTAAAATAGTCAAACGATACCAGATATTCGCGATGAGTGGAACCAATGCTAATGAATTCGACATCAATCGCTCGTCCCACCGACATTTCGTCATCGGTCCAATCGTCTTCGTCGTATTCTTTGGTAATGGACCAAATGGGAACACCGTCTTCCATTCCTTCTTTGGATTGTCCCTTATTCAGATTCTGAAGGAGTCGAAAGACCTTCTTTCCATCAAAGCAACAGCCTATCATGTATCCGCCCGATTTGACGAGCTGGGACAGATTTTCAAGAAATCCATCCAAGGTGGCCTGATTTTCAAAGAAGTAATGAAGCGCAAACATGCATGCCACGACATCGGCTCCTTCGCGAAACTGACCCGCCATGGTATGCTGAATGAATTTGGGGAGAGGTCCTTCTGGATTTTCACGCCCAAAGATGCTTCGAAACATGTCTTTTTCTTGCGGTGATGCACCCGCTTCGCCTGTCACAATCGGTTTGGAGCTGTTTCCTACCAGAAAGGCAATCTGGGGAGCCGCACCGCGTGCTTTGGGAATCATGTCCACATAGCGTGCATAGGCGCCATCATTCGGGTTCGTAATGTTCTCTCCTGCATAATCAATTCCCACTACATATCGCGCTCCGTGCTTGGTCCATTTCCATAAATCGCCTCCTTTTCCACAGGCCACATCCACCAATCGAGTGCCTTTTCGAAGACCCGTTTGCAGCAGAATCATGTCCTTGATGTATTCATTATGAAAATCACGCAATCCTCGTACCATCGCGGTATTTTCTTTAGGTGCCGTGCGTTGGTAATAGGAGCGGGTCATGTCGCCCTTGCGGGATTCCATGAGGGCTTTCATCTCGTCTTCATTGGGTTCCATGCGCCCCGAACGAATCATGGAGACCGTGATGGGCTCATGAATGGAATTCCAGACCGACTGTGCCACTTTTTCATCGTTCATCATGCGAGAATAGGAAACGGGGCGACCCGTTTGACGCGAACGCTCTTTTTCTTTGATGAGTCGTTCCGTTTTATCATGGCGAATCCGAGAGGGAATCCATCTCCAGCCTGGCTCTTTGGTGGGGTCATACCGCATTTCCACAATGCTGCAGTCGGGAATGGGTTCGTTGGAATCCGCCGTGATGCAATAGGCCTCATTGGTTTCTGCATCGACTTCAATCGGTACATAGCATTGATTGGCCATCGTATCGGGATAGTCCAGCGGTGCAAAGAGAATGGCTTGATAGCGCTGACCGCCCTCTTTGACCGAAGGAAGTTGATTCAAAATGACATCACGAGGTGGGGGGCGGGAGATGCCTCCCACAAACAGATGCAGTGTTTTGTATTGAATGACACGGTCATCCGTGGAAGAAATGGTTGTGGATATCGTATCCATTGGCAATTCAGGATGGCGGTCATATTTCACCAAGAAATCGATGGTATTGTCAATGGCCGGTTTCCATTTAAATTGATGGGAAAATCGAACACCCGCCCCATCGGGCAACGGCTTCGACAAGCTCGTGAGAATCAGTCCATCGGTATGATACAGATGTGACCCATCCAAGATGGAGGCGCAGGCATGAGTAAAGATGGACGGGGTATAGGCCGAGGCGAACTCAAATCGTTTTAACGCCACAATCAATCGGGTCGCCTCGGTGATGTGCTTGGTAATGATTTGCATCCCCGTGGTCCACCGCTTGTACCATTCGTTCATTCGTTGAAATCGAGTATCCGCCTCCATGTCCATGGATTTTTCTTTAAATTGTGCAAAAGGAAGAGACGACACCTTCTTTCCGTCTGTATCGTGGTAGATATCAAATATCAAATAATGATGAATGGGCTTTTTCTCCACCGTCATGGTCACCCACTCTCCATCCACGAGACTTCGGGCGCAGGACGGATTGCGAAGACCGGTTCGATAGACATTCATGGATTGGTCAAGAAGAAAGAGTTCTCCTGTGGCATCGACGAATCCCATGGCGCGAAGTCCATCCGCCTTGTCGGTTACATTGTATCCTCGACGAACATTGGGAATCATGTCCTCGGGGTCCACCGCCGCCTCTCCCATGTTTTCCAGTTGAAGGGTCACGGGATTCACGCCGCGAAATTCTTTGCTCTCGACCAAGGCTTGATACTCCGCTCGCACCGAGGCCACCACGGATTTTTTGATGAGAAGGGTATTTCGTTGAATGGCACGCTCCACTTCACCCATTCCTGAAATCAGAGCATGAAGGGCGCGCGCAGGAGTGGACGTTTCGGGCTGATCATGAAGCAATTCCACCTCCACTTCATACCGAGGTACCTCCAACAGAATGTTTTTTTTCAAGAAATGGGTGCTCCATTGAAATTGACGCGTTTCAGGGTCGATGGGGGTTTGTCGAACCATGGACAAATCAATTCGAATGCCTTTTCCTTTAAAGCTCCAGCGACGAATCAATCGGAATGCCTTTTTTTGGGTGGCCCAGGACGCCACCAACGCCGCCACCTCAGGGTCCTGTGGGTCCAGATTCGTTTCGCGCCGCATCTTGATTCGAATGTCATATTCTTTCCAATCCAGATTGGAGTCAGGAGAATTTCGTTCCTTTCGAAGAATCGTATAGGATTGATTCGGAAGGGTATCCTCGCGGCAATAGGATTGAATGACCCCCAATCCATGAAGAGAGAAACGAAGATTCTTGGGCGTGAGAATGCTCAAATGGTCCTCTTGAGGAATCATTTCAAAGTCCTTGGAGCGAATCCGTTGTGCAATCTGGAGAAAGGTGTTGGACTCGACGACACCCCGCTCTCCAAAGGTGGATTCCAGCTCCAGGTCTGAATCCGTAAACCAATCATCGATAAACTGGGTGAGTTGACGATGTTGGTCCGCTTTCAAGTCCATTCTATCTAGAACGAATAAAACTACCTTAGATGGCGTGCTCCTGTCTTTCTTCCGTCAATTTTATGATTTCTTTCGGAATGCCTTATGCCGTATGATGGAGCAGAGCGGACAATCGCTGGAGTGTAAGGGCGCGCCCCAACCGCGCCGACAAGACATCTTTGGTATGCTTTTTGTCTTCCTCCTTCCAGGTGGGGAGTACACGACACTGTTCTACCAATTCGGCTTTGGTACCCTCGATGGTAGGCCATTGAATCATCCATCCGTGTTGTTCGATGGTGGTCAGCCAGGTAGGAAGCAGCGTGGCAAGGGATTCGGCCTCGCATTCCGATGGAACCGCTACCCATCGGCCATGAAAGTCCACGAGCCAGGTGGGATGCTCCGAAGTCCATGTGGTAGGGGGAGACGAAAACAAGATTTCCCCTTTTAATCCTGTATCCTGCAGAGGACCATCTTGTATCGATTCTTGTACCGCCTCTTTTAAGAGCACGAATTGTAGATTTCGCATCAAGGAGATTCCATAATACAAGTCCATTCGCTCTTTGTCCTCCATCTTGGCACCGTGATACGACATTCCAATCAGGTCATGAATCTTTTTTCGTTTACGAGTCAGTATCGTATTTTTTAGTTGTTCTGTTTGCTCTTGTAAGCATGTACTGAGCTCAATGACCTGTTGAAGCCGTGCATGAAGAGGAGCCAGCGAATAATAGCTGGGGTCCGTCAAGCAGGCGATGACACTCAGAATGCCCGCCGGATTTAAATTAAAGCTGGTATAACCCGGTAAAAAAAGGGAATCCAAGGATGTTTCCTGTAAGGAAACACGAATCTCAATCGGCTCCAAGATACGGCGTCGATGGGGATTGTGTTCAGCAAAGGCGAGAAGTTCATCATAACGAACATTTTGATAGACTCGCGCAGGGGTCGTCATGAAACGAGACTATTCAACCAACGAAGGATTCACTTTAGGCCGATTCATGATAGGTTTGATTTCGAATGGTTTCCAGCTCTTTGAGTCGTTCTTCGTGCTCCTGACGATTGGCAATGCAGAATTGAATGTACTCTTTCATGTGAGCATAGGCATCTTCGGATACGGTGGACAAATCAAAAAAGATACCATTCGAATTTTCACTATAGGACACTTTGAGTTTACGAATGATTCGAAAGAGCTCTTCTTGTTCGGGTTTCACTAACGATTGGATGGTTTCAAATAATTTTTTTCGCTCGTCGTGGGACATCTCTGATTCCGTATCGATATTCCTCTTCGTTCACAAAGCGCGGCACATTTTCTAGGATTCCTCTGCCTCTGACTCTGATTCTGATTCTGCTTCCGCTTCTGATTCTGCTTCCGCTTCTGATTCTGCTTCCACTTCTGCCACTGCTTCTGCTTCTGATTCCTCTTCCGCCTGTTTGGATTCCTCCGTCGAATGCTCGACCGAATCCGTAGAAAGTCGAGAGAGAAATAAGCCACTGGCAAGGATATAGGTATCGTGAATGGCAAACTTGGAGCGTTTTAATTCCACTCGAACCGAATCCCCCACTTGAACCGAATCATATTCTTGATTTCCAAGATGCAAATCCCGAGGAATTTGAATGCGAATGGCATCTTGATAGTTGATGTAGAGACCCATCTTGTTCTTTCGCATCACGCTGCCTACCAATTGGACACCATCCACAGGATAAATGACTTTCCCTTCGAGTTTTACATAATAATTCGTATCGCCCGTAAAACGGGCCGATTCAAAATAACCCATGGAACGAGACAGTAGACGAATGGAACCGGGAAGAATAAAGCCCTGTTCGGAGCACTTGTTCTCCATCGCATCCACGGCCTTTTTCTGAAGCAAATCATCCAGCGACGTGGATTTCAATTCGTTTAAATCATGAGGAGTCAAACTCAATTTTTTTTCAAAGAACGCAACGGATTCCATTCTGTCTGCTGGTATCCACTTCTTTATTCCCGCCCCTCAATTTTTATTTTTTTATGCTGGCACGAACGGTGCCCTTGTAGCCCTGATAATGAGCTTCCACCGGACGGAAAAACCAACGTACCGTATCCGTGCGGTCCAAATCGATGAATCGAAGAAACAGATTCATAATCGTACACGACCGAACCGAATTCTTCATCATGTCCGATTCCATGATGGTGACCTCATTTAAATGACAGTCGGAACCGTGGCGTTCGAGAAGCGTTGCACCCATCTGAAGAAGATAAATGCGTTGATAGGGCTTATTGCTTACATTAATGCATTCCTTTCCTCGTCCAGGCGGCTTTCCAGGAGGAGAAGGAGTATTGGTTTTGAACACCATTCGACCATCCTTGGGTACGACGGTTCCAAAAAAGGGAGCCAGGGTTCGTTTCTCTGTGCGGAGCGGGTCCGAGGACAATTGTTGTACCCTTTCTACCACAACGGCAGGACAGGGCGTACCATTTTCGAGGGTCATCTGAACCTGATTGGTGACCGGATTCATGAATCGCTCCATCACGGTTTGACCCAGAGAAATCCGATTTTCTTGTGTGCATTCGTGTGCCCCAGGAAGAGAGAGGAGTTGAATTTGCTCCTCCATGGTAAACCATTCGTCCCAAAAATAATACAACAGGGTCTGTTGAAAGGCACGTGGATGATGATAGGCATCAAAGGCATCGTAAAAGAAATGAATCACTTCCAAAATCTTCTCATACATCGTGCGAACTTGCTCATTATCGTAGGAAATCTCAATAATACGTTGCCGGATTTCATAGGGTGGTACAATCCATCCATTTCGTGAAGACAAACCCTGACACCAGTCGACCATGGCCTTCCATACCGAGGGCAGTGCCACGCGCGCAGCCTGGGGCGCCTCTTTCTGTTCTTCGATGGGAGCGGGCTCATGGTATTCTACGGGAAGATAGGCATCGCGCTTGACAGGATAGGATGCCACGCGGATGGCCAGGGGAATGGTTAAATCGGAATACCGATGGGGTTGAAAGATATAATATCCATTACAATATCGAATGTATCCCGATACTCCATTGTGCTGAACCGAGAAGGAGGTTTGATTCACGATTTCATGCAGCAGGTCCACCACCGCCATGGGAGGCGCTTGAATCATGGAAAATAAATTCCACAAATCCTCGGATTGATAAAAGGGCTGTTCGGAAAAGCGTTCGCGAACGAACTGCTTCATTTTTTGAATTCGCCATCGTGCGGAATATTCATCATAGGTGGAATCATCTCGAGGCAATGATGCAAGGGGAATGGAAGGAGTGCACGTATATTCGCATGTTTCAATCCAATCACACACCGCAGTAAAGGGCATATCATTGATGTTGACGTGTTTGCGAACCTTGCGCTGAGAATCGTGTTGTTCCACGGGCTCTTGATTACGAATGACAATGGCATCTTGATTCAAATTGCAATCCAACGCAGCCTGCTTCATCGCCCGTGTGACTCGGCCAATCAGCACGGCCTTTTTAAAGCCGACCCGATAACTGTACAAATCGGCCGTTTCTTTGGAAACATCAGGAGGGAGCACCGCGGCATAGAGATAAATGGTGGTATTTCGTTTCTCTTTGGGAAGTTGGCAATGAGACAGAAATCGAATGGAACGTCCGATAATTTGTTCCGTTTTATTTAAATGAAACCATGAATCCAAAATGTGGGTTTCTCGAACAAACCGTAAATCGACACCTTCGGATGCAATCTGCGAACCAATCAGCACTTTGAGTTGAAGGCCATCGCGATTGTCCCGTCCCCGTTGTCGTGCAATCGTTTCCTCATTATTGGGAGAAAGGTCCGAATCACCCGTAAGAAGTCCATAATAGGCGGGTGCAAAAGCATGGGATGCATCATCATGGTATTGTTGTTTTCGTTCACATCGCGCGCACTGTTTTCCACCCGGTGCCTGAATGCCATCGGCCAAGAGCGGTCGCCCATGATGGGGGGTGTATCCATTGGCTTCGAGCACCAGTGCCAACGGAAGTGCGCCACCATTGACGAAACGCGTATAGGCAAAGACACATCCCTCTGCCTTTTGAATTCGTTCCAAAAAGAAGGCAAACTTGGGACTGGCTTCCGAAAGTCGCTCGGCAGAAAGCCACTGGGCGCCCACTTCAGGATGAGCGCGGTATCGGGTATGAATTCCTGAACCCTCTCGGTCCAATACCGTCAACAGTGAATTGCGGTCCGTTCGCAAGGCATAGGCATCCACCGTATCACCCGCCGTGGCATCGGTGGCAGGGACAATGATGTTTCCTGCATGAACCAGGCGCTCCAGCATCACGGTATTCAACCCTTTTCCGCCAGGCGTCAGCGCATTCATAAATCGAAGGGAGGCACGAAGGGTATCGCCTTGCAACAAAATGGGCACCATGGGCAGACGTTGAAAATACGACATTTCTTCATCGGGAATGGCCACCCCACGAGGATTCATCGTAGGATATGCGGACCATCGCGGAATGTCTTCAGGAAACAGGCGAATGGGGAAAGAAATCGGATTTTCACCGCGCATAAAACTAACATATCGCTGGGCCGTTGAGGTCAGAAGATTCATTCCGTTTCGAGTAATGTTTCCTTCCATATCGAATACATCGGGTGATGTAAGAAGTAGTTTTTTATCATTGAGAAGAAGGAGATTCAGAATAAAAATAATTTCAAGATACGAATTGTACATGGGTGTGGCCGTCAGCGCACAAAACTTCATTCCCTCGGAATATTGAAGGACATCCATTAACAGGGGCGTTAAAATCTTTCCATCGGCCGCATCTTCGTCTTCTTTAGAAGAGCCTTTCTCCTCTTTTTGTTCCGAACTGGGAAGGTCACGAAGATTATGCGCTTCGTCCACCATCAACAATCGACCGCTAAAATGATTTCGAATGTGCTTCTTACGAAACTGCTGACGCTCTTCATCGGATGCATGTGCAGGAATGCCCGCGTTCACTTTATCGGTAATGTAGTTGGCAAAGGCCACGTATCCAAAGATTCGATAACGGCGACGAATGAGTTTTTGTACCGCCCTATCAATTTTCATTTTATCACGTTCGTATAACATATGCGTCAGTTGTAAATAGGTATCGCCCGTGCACTGGGAGGCCGTATTGGGTTCATCCCCTGTCCCGATGACCACTTTTTGAATGTCAAAAATGGTTTTGCGGAATCCATCTTGAATGGTGGGGGGAGCAATGAGATAAATCTCTTGATGAGGAAAGAATTCCAACCAGGCTTCTGCAATTTGTACCGCCGCACACGTTTTTCCGACTCCCACTCCATGAAACAGAAGGGCGGACTGATAGGGTGTTTTCGGTGACATAAAATTGGTAATAAAGCGCTGAACGGGCGTCACTTCAAAGAGGGTCGTTTCCTCGCAGGGGTCGGTGGAAGGTTCCCATGTGGTTTGAAGAGATTCCGCGAATTCACGTTTGATTAATAGTTTTTGGAGAAATTGGGGGTCCAAGGTATCAGGGTAGGCTCCTGTTTCTTGTTCCCATCGTGTCAAGGAAGAGGATGGAAATAGATTTCTGGATTGCATGACCCTTACGATGTCGTCGCGCTGATTCGAATCGGTGACGGTATCCCATTGTTCTAACAAGTCTGCATCGGTCATGGAGGCATAGCGAGAAGGGGGGATGGGCACCGAGATGGATTTCGAAGCGAGGGTGGGGCGTCGTAGGCTCCGTGTGGGTCTCGGTTCTTGTGGCTTCCCGTTGGGCTCTTCGCTCTTTTCCTCTTGGGGTGCTCCGTTGGGCTCTTCGCTCTTTTCCTCTAGATTGGACTCATAATTGGAGGAAGACACATTGGACTCTTGGTTGGACTCCTCTTGGTTGGAAGAAGATACATTGGATTCTTGATTGGTAGGAGAGACATTGGACTCTTCATTGGACAGACGGGCCGCAATGGGCGGGGCCATCGGTTTCAGAAGAGGCAGGGGTAGGTCTTCATCGGATTCTTCTGATTCTTCATTGGATTCTTCTTCCGATTCTTCATTGGAGGAATCCACTACCGGATAGACAAGGGGTTGGGCCGCGGGTTTGGCCAGAGTAGGCTTGGCCAACATGGGCTTGGCCAGAGTAGGCTTGGCCAACATGGGTTTGGCCAGAGTAGGCTTGGCCAACATGGGCTTGGCCGCGGGTTTGGCCAGTGTAGGCTTCGCCATCGGTTCCTCTTCGGACTCACTGGAGGAATCCACAATGGGGACAACCTTGGCCAGAATGGGTTTGGCCACAGGCTTGGCCACAGGCTTGGCCACAGGTGGTGCAGGCTTTGCCAGAGGAGAATCATGATTGGAATTGGAATCCACCAGAGTGAAGGGGGCAGGCTTGGCCACAGGCGGTGCAGGCTTTGCCACAGGCTTTGCTACAGCCGCAGGCTTGGCCATAGGCGGTGCAGGCTTGGCCATAGGCGGTGCAGGCTTGGCCATAGGCGGTGCAGGCTTTGCCACAGATTTGGCCACAGGTTTGGCTACAGGCTTTGCCAGAGGAGAATCATGATTGGAATTGGAATCCACCAGGGTGAAGGGCGGAGCCATGGGTTTCGCCACGGCCAAGGGTTTGGCCACAGGCGATTCTTCCGATTCATACCCTACGTTGGCAAAACGGTCATCATTCGACTCGGACGCCATACTATTTATACCTCATGAATTGATTTCCTTATGTACGTCAGCGGGATTAGTGGACCGACACAGGATGAAAATTCTTCATGATTTTACCGGCCTTTAATAAGATTTCTCGTTTTTCTACGTTATCCGGACGAATCTTGGAGGTGGCCTCGTCTAATGAGAACCATTGAATGGCACCCACCTCTCGTGTCATATGAAAACTGTCCAATTTCATTTTCGCTTCGGCACTGGATTGACAAATGGCAATGTAATATTTATGACAATAATGGACTTGGTTGGAGCCAAAAAAAGTTTCCGAGATACAATGTGTATTTTGTAATAAGGTCACTTCCTCCTGGGTCAGCCCCGTTTCCTCTTGAAACTCTCGAAGGGCACACCCCACATCGGTTTCATAGGGATTTCGACGGCCTTTGGGAAATCCCCATTCGGGTTCGGTCCATTTCGAGGGATAGGCCTTCAAGAGTGCGGGAAGTCGTTCGGCAATCTGAAGATACCGCCGCTCGGAAGAATCATAATCGGTTTTATGGGCACGAACCGCATTCGATTCTCCCCATACAGTATACCATAATTCGGCAAAGGTTTTGGTTTGAAGCAGCTGATGTTCTCGTTGGGTCATCCCAGCAATCAGTTTTCCCACGTATCCGTCATCATATATATTATATTTACCTCGAATGAATTCAACAAAGGAAAGGGAATCTTTTCGTTGAATTAATAGATATTGAATGGAATCGTTACCATTTGAAATCATAGGAGAAGATGAATATAAGGATTGAATTAAATCATTGGAGGTATATCGAACTGCAATGATTCCATAACTGGTCACGGGCGAAAGACACATACGAAACAAATGGCCCGTTAGACCACAATTGGTACAATGCTGTACCCGGGCAGGAGGAAACTCCATAGTAGAAAAATCTCTTATCCCTCATGTCATCGAAATTCTTTAGACCAATGCGTACAAGAGAAGGCTCCTCAGAAAGCAGGAGATTCTAGTAGAATGCACTTTCCACCGAGTGTATGGGGGCCATTTTTTTGGCACACGATTCACATTGTTGCCCTGGGCTATCCCAAAACGCCAACGTATACCGATAAAAAATGCGCAAAGGAATTTTATGAATCACTGGCCTATCTTCTCCCCTGTTCCATTTGTCGCGAGCATTATCGTGAGCATTTGAAAACGAATCCGATTACCACCTTTTTGGATTCCCGCACCGATTTAATTAAATGGACCATCGAGATTCACAATCAAGTGAATCGTACCTTGGGAAAGTTGCCATGGACGTTGGAGGAGGTGTTGACCTATTATGAAAAAGTGGGAGAGCGAAACCGTTCACCCGTTTGGACCAAAGAGGACATGAATGAAGTGGATTATCGTTCATTTGTAAAAGGATTTTTGGCCGCCAGTGGAATCCTCGGTGTCGCAGGAGGGTTGTATTACATTACGTCACGAAACTGAAAAAGAGAAGGGAATAACAGAGGGATGTCAACCAACAACGCATCCAAGGCCGCACCGTCTCTTACGGAGCGATTTGGCCTTCGTTCCATTTCCAATCTCTTTTCTTCTGCCCCTTCCTCTTCTTCCTCCGCCCCTTCGTTTTTCTCCACTCTTCGTTCGGGAACGGCCTCCACTGGGTTTTTCAATTCCTTTTCCGCACCCAGCCTTCCCGCCTTTGCCAGTGCCACGGGTTCATCCTGGTTTTCCTCTGCATCCACCCCATCCAATGCAGGTCTTTCCACGAGTTACCTAGGGCGAATGGCATCGTATCTGGGGGGCATTCTGATTGTCCTATTGGTTCTGTTACTCTTTATTCATTTCTTTATTACACCCATCTTTCAATTGCATCCCGGTGGACCCGGCATCCTTCCTGTACCCGGTACCGACGATGGAGTATTGTTTTGGAATACGACCACGCCGCAGACCATTCCGAATGCCCAACTGCCGATTTCGAATCAGGTGGATGGATACACGCTGATGACCGACATCATGATTGAAAATCCGTTTGAATTTACATCGAAGTATCGACTCCTCTTTCGACGAAGCGACGAGGAAACCCCCACTTCTACGGGAGACACGATGGTCGGCTTTTTGGGTCGATACAATCTGGCCGCCGCCTTGCTTCCTCAGACGAATGACATGGTGGTATCCCTCTTGACCAGTGACCATCAATCACAGGACATCATCGTATCCAATGTTCCCATTCAAGAATCATTCCGCCTTATCGTGGTGGTGATGGAACACGCCATGGAAGTCTATTTAAATGGAAAATTGGTCAAGACCAAGACGTTTTCCCACCCTGCCCAGCCCATTTTGGGTAACATCTATCCTACCATCGGAACCGACCGCCCCATCGCGACCCTTCAAAACCTCAAAATCTGGCCGCGCATCTTGACGACCTCGGAAATTCGATATGCCAAACCCAGCCCCCCTCGTACGAAGGGAACGGGCAGCATTGCGATGCCAAGCATGAGCGGCTGCGTATCCGATTCACTGTCTTCTGCCGCGGATTCGGTGTCCTCCATGGTATCCGCCTCTAAAGATGCGGCCACGAATGCACTGTCTTACTCCAGTGGAAAGGCATCCAATTGAACCAAGGAGCGTAGATTACGAAATTGTTCCGCATAGTGAGGATTCACACGATAATCCCGCCGAATGCGATGCGCCAGTATCGATGCCTCATCCGGATTCACATGAAGAAGAGAACGATACAGCGCGGCATCCAGTCGTACATACAAGTCGTAATTGATTTCCAATGCATAGGCATCGAATTGGGACAAGAGCACGCGGCATACCTCCACACATTCCTTATGATATCCCATATCATGGTATTTCATGACGAGATTCCAATAAATGTAGACAAAGTTCCGAGTGGGCGTAATAAAATTATGCAAGATGTCGCGATAATCACCGTATCCGCGATGAAGGTCATCATAAAATTCATCCAGAATTTCGAGATAAAACATTTCCTCTCCATGCCCATAGCCCGCCTTGGTGGTTTGTACGATGAGTTCTTTGATTCGATTCAAAATGGTGATGCCAATGGCCTTGCTCGTCGTAAACAAACACCCACAGGCAATCCAGCGATATTCTTGATAGTATTCTCGTTTGTGTTCCCATTGCTTGTATTTCTTATCGGTCACGTTCATGAGTTGCAAATGAAATTTATCCGTTAGTTGATGCAATACACGAAGAATCATGTGGTTTTGATAGTCTTGCGAGATTTTGAGGGCCTTGGGCCCAAGATTCGAATCCATCCATCCAAACTTGGTGGTCCCAAAGGGATTCAGGTGAATGGTCTGAAGAACAAAATCGGCCTTATTGCAGGTAATCAAATGGGTTTCGGCAGAGGTACGCGAATCGCGTGTGGGCCAGAATTGCTCACGATTGGAACGAACCTTTTCCAGTAGCGAATAACACCATAATTCTTCAAATTCTTTTACAATAATTCGTGTGAGATGGGCGAGTGCCTTCCGTTTTTCCCATAATGCCTCTTCCAATTCCGCATTGCAGAAGATAACCAGGTAACAAGGAACGGAAAGCAGGGTTTCCGCCGAGGCCAGGGTATCCTCGATGCTTCGGGCACGGGGATGATACCGTGTCATGCAATAACAGGCAGTCGTCAGGGTACAGTCAGGGATTCCTGCCATTTCTATGGGCAGACCCTCCATGGACTCTTTATATCTACGGAGACATGAATCATTTCAAAGGGTAGGATAGAGATGGTACTCGCCATTCTGCTTTCGATTCTCCTGATTGCATTGACGGTGTACCTGATTGTCTATGTTATCTATCCGAGCGTCCATACCACCGAAGTGCTGTCCAAGATGACGCCACTGGAAAAGAAAACGGACATTGTGATGCCCGATGTGGCCAAGAGTACGCTGTTGGGAAGCAGTGGGTCCAGTGTCATGGGATTTATTAAAATACAAAACGGAGACCGTACCGCAACCTTTCAGAAAGGGGGGATGGCCTATGTACCGTTGATTCAATCAGAACACAACTGGTATTTTGAAATCATGTCTCATCCGACAGACGCCACGAGCTCTTCCGCGCGTCTCCGTGTCATCACGGCCGACCCCAAGAATTCCAATGCTTCCGAAGTGATTTCGCTGCCCTCGCTTCCCAAACAGAAATGGGTATTTGTGGCCATTCTGCGCGAGGGGCGCCGATTCGATGTCATTTATGATGACCGCATTGTGGCATCCCAGCGCCTTCGCTCCTATCCTGTGGTGGTCTCCAGCCCCCTTTCCATCGGCGCAAAGGGTCTCGCCGGTTCTGCTAACCATTTTGTTATCAAAGGAGAACGCATGAATCCATTGGATGTAGAGCGGGAGCGCCTGGCCCATGTGGACAGCAATCAATCCCTGGTCGAAGATAACCCCATTCTCACCAGTCTTCCCGTCTTTCCTTCCATTGTTGCCGAATGCCCTTCCGGATTGCCGTGTCAACCTGTTACCCGACCCCCTTCGAATCCCCTGTACGAATGGAAGAGTCCCTATGCCTAAGTTGACCATAGAATATCGGTGCATTGGACAGGAACCATGAACCGCCCGAACAACTTCAACGTCTCGGCCTCTTCGTCTCTGGTCTTTCCGATGATTCTCCTTTTTGTGGGACTCATCGGAATATATTATTTGTATCATTATTTATTTGACAGTAAGACGGACACCAGCTACCCTCTCTTGAAAGGAAAGCAAACCGCGAAAGTAGACCCTTCCAATCCCATCACGGTGACCTCGAACCAGCTTCCGCGCTTGTCCGATGGGGGAGAGTATACCGTTTCGATGTGGTTCTATATCAATGACTGGTCCTATCATTCGGGATTGAATAAATCCATTCTCACGGTGGGAGGCCCTGCATTTGATACGGTTCGAATCTATTTGGGAGGCGTGCAACCCAAGTTGTATGTCCGTTTTCATACACGAGAGACCAGCTCTCCTGCGCTGGGCGCAGGCGTACCCGTATCCGGTTCGATTACCCAGACCCCTACGCAAACGGAATCATTGGACAAGGGAACACGCGACGTTCTCTTTACGACACCGCAAACGAATTCCGGATTACTAGAGGGCTCAGGCGTCTGTGACCTTCCCTCGATTGAATTGCAGCGCTGGGTGAATCTGGTGGTGGCGGTCAATGGACGAACCGTCGATGTCTATGTGGATGGAAAATTGTCCCGTTCTTGTGTGCTGCCTGCCTTGGCCAAAGTCGACCCTGCAGGATACTCTGCTTATCTTTTATCCTACGGTGGATTTGGTGGAAACATTGCAAATGTAACCATGTATGATTCGGCATTGAATCCAGAACGAGTCTACAAGAACTACATGATGGGACCTGAACCTTCGCCCACCTTCATGGACTGGCTGAGTTCGTTTTTTAGCCCCACCCCGTTGCCCTCGAAATAAAACTACAAATTAGTAAGAGGGAATACGATGTCATCATTTTTTACGTCATCCAATTCCATGGTAGCCAATACAACTGCCCGTTTGCCCGGTGACATGGAAAAGCTCCTGCTTTCGTTGGGTCTGGTGATTGGATTGTATCTTGGATTCATCTTTTTGGAAGTCATGTATCAATACATTCATCGTCTCTCCATCAGCCGCACGGTATTGTTGCCCAATACGTATGTCATGGACAGTAAATCGCTTACCATTTCACAGAATCCACAGGTGGCGCAATCCAAACCGGTCTCGCTGTCCGACAATGAGCGTGCAGGAATTGAATTTAGCTATTCCTTTTATTTGAACGTAGACGCCTCCGCCTTTACCAATTATGCGGGCCTCCTGCATATCTTTCATAAGGGATATCCCTCCCAGTTTCCTCTTCTTGGACCAGGGGTATACATGCACTCAAACGAGAATACCCTTCGTATTTATATGAATACGTATCATACGTGGAATCATTACATTGATGTTCCGAATCTTCCTGTGGCAAAATGGGTGCATGTGGTCCTCGCGTGCACGCAATCCGCAATGGAGGTCTACGTCAATGGCAATTTATCGAAGAAGCTGTCGTTTGATGGATACGCCCCCTATCAAAATTATCAGGACATCATTTGTTTCAGCCCCATGAAGAAAGAGTATCGCCATTCCTCGATTCCCTCCGTGGATGAACAGGGGTTTACGCTTCAAGGGGCACTGAAGGGCATGTTGAGCCGGCTGACGTATTTCAGCTATGCACTGTCCTACTCGGAAATTCAAACCCTGATGAACGAGGGACCCTCGCCGAACATGGATTCCACCATTGTCAATGAAGTCCCCCCTTATTTGGCAGATAACTGGTGGGCCTCTTCGTAATCCCCCCTGCTTTCCCCCCATTC
>Ga0164297_10001336_pt1 | contig 26500 bp, 11 predicted proteins | sample GEODES058metaG_FD_113539 | JGI IMG/M metagenome (GOLD analysis project Ga0164297, IMG submission 113539) | Dystrophic lake water microbial communities from Trout Bog Lake, Wisconsin, USA - GEODES058 metaG | ecosystem: Environmental > Aquatic > Freshwater > Lake | place: USA: Trout Bog Lake... | reverse complement strand
ACATTTTTCTTTGTAGTATAAGCGACTCTTTCTATTTGACCTTTTGGACAAATAGATACTTTACTTGGCTTCGACGACTCTTTAGATCTGTACATTCTATTATATATACTATTATATACAAAATAAAAAAGAACCACCGGAGTTTTACCCATTTTAATATTGTTTAATGGTATAATGTTTATTATGTTTTCCGTTACTGGAAACAATTAATGAATTTAAATCAAAACTATTAAGATTACATTCTTCTTTCGGAATCGGTGCAGAATAGAAAGTTCCTAAATATTTTTTACATTTATCTAAAATGAATTTTTCATCAATTTCTTCGGGAAAAGTAATTCCTTTATTTGGATGTTTAAGCATCCATTGACATGCTGATAATATACCACACATAACTTGCAGTGGAGTCGGTCCGAAATAAGGGTCTTTTAAAACATTCTTTGTATAGTCTGTATGTAAAATGGATCCTGTCCAGAATGACCATGGACCACTTGTTTTGCCCAAAGGGTCTTCTTCTAAAATAAATGTAGCACCTACATTATCATATCCTACGAGATCATCATCGTAAACATTGAGTACTTTCCAGTTATTCGGTTTTTCCATAAAAGATAGCAACGTCTTAGAATTATATTTATTAAATATTCTCTCTGTTTCCGGATTTAACTTATAGACATAATGCATTGTGGGAGACCATTCGAGAGTACCTAAGAATCTATTACATGATTGATTTTCTCCATGATGAATGCATGAACCTTCAATGTTTATGAATTTTACGTTACCTTTTTGGTCAATACTTTCAGGAACACAAGAAATAGCTTTTATATCAATGCTTGGTATACAAATGCTAATTACTTGAGGTGTTAAATTTGATATTCGTTTTTCATCAAATGGGACAGTTTCTTCGTGTGTACCAATCGCTATTTCTGCATCTTCAAATGCTTCGTCTACGAGCCCCATACAACTCCATGTGCATGTAATTTTTTTATTATTTTTCTTATTGGGCACTTGAGAATCGTATTCAGAACAATGAATTACTCGAATTTTTAAAAGTGCACCTAGTATATTATAATCCTTTTTGCCTAATGCAGTTTTTAATTCAGCTGCATCTTTTCTTTTACTATTTTTGAGTACATATTTAGCTATATCTAGAATACCTTGTTTAGTCATTATAGAGATTAATCCTGGATTCATACCAAATTCAATAATACTTGTAGTTTTACAATCTTTTGTTTTAGAAGCAAGATCTATAAGATTCATATGTTTTTGCCAATGAGAACCTTCGATACAAGATTTAATTTCATTAGATTCTGTTTCTACCGTAGTATTAATATAATGTAAATTTAATTCTCTACATGTAACAAAAATCTTATAGGTAGGTGTTCTCGTAGTCAAATCAATTACTAGGTCATTCTTATTACATTTAATTATTTTTGTTAAAAGATTTTCTATATTTTTACTTGTTATTTTAAATTTAATAAAATGTGCGCCATCTTTTATGGCTTCTTGAACTGATGGGAACTTTGAAGTACTTATATATTTATCAATGACATAAACGTTTTTATAATCAATATTAAAAAAGTCTTTTAGATAGTATAAACAACATTTTCCGATTGAACCACAACCGAGTATAATTATCTTAAACATTTTTGTTGTATCTACTGTATTATAATAATATATTTTAGATTATTTATGTTTAACAAAAAAAATGATTTTCGCTGCTAGATAATCTTAATAATCTACATGGATTCGGCAATACAATCCCCATCATCAACATTTGCAAAAAAAGATGCATCTACATTTTTAAATCAATTAGGGCCACCACCGCCTCCACGAGTTCTGGGTGCAAAATCTTTCGTTGATGAAATGCGCGAGATTTCATATGAATCAAGGAAGCGCAAAGCATTTAGTTCACAGTTCGTAAACGAATCTGAATATGTTATTACGATGAAAGAAAAAGATTACAAAATTTTCTTTAAGGAATTAATCAAGGGGCCTTCAAAAGAAAAAATAGAGAAACGTGCGAGAGATGGATATACGACTGCGACAATATATCAATATGCAATTGGCGATTATTTTTATTTTGATGACCGTGGTAAGATAGTAATGATTGACAAATTTATGCACACAGAATATCATTTGTATAAAACTCATACAGCTATTACAAGTGAATATATGATTGGATTAATCAGAGATTATTTCCAAGATAAACTGGGAATGTTTTTCGATGTGAGTACTAATAAATCTATGCAGATGACATATGTTGAAGTTTTCTGGGGAGACCCATCAAAAGAACGTTTCATTTCTCAGAAATGGAAGAAGATTATTTATGACCGGCATCATCAAAAATAAGTCTATATTTATCTTGCATATTTGCGGTATGTGTCATATCTGCAGCTATATCTTCTTTTTCTCGAATAGTTAATTTATTAAAATCAAGTGTATTTATAAATGAATGTCTTATTAACGAGACGGTAAGTGGTTTTTTAAATAATTTTGCAAATATACGATTACTCCATTTTGTGTATGTATTTTTGAGCATAGGTTCTCCGTCACGCATTGTAAATAAATAGTCACGTTCTTTTCTTTCAAGACTCTTTTTGATTTGCGAAACTAATTCTTTAGGAAGTTCTTTACGGAATTCCTTGTGACTTTTTGCGGTTTTGTATTTTCCCAAAACGAGTTCCGGTTTACTTCCATTTAAATCGCTAATATAATTTTCTTCTTTTTTTGCTGCCGCCCCAGTCCCGACTCCAGTCCCGACCCCAGTCCCTCTAATATAGACTTTACCGAAGTCTGCACGTAATGGTGGTATATATGTATATAAACTCAATAATAATTTATCATCGCTGCCGTCATCAAGACTATCGCGTTTTTTAATGATATCTTCATATTTCACGTATCCTTCAATTTGTTTTTTAGTAGGCGCATTTTCTTTATAGCGATCTGTAATAGCACCGTCACATTCTGTAAATTCTTTGGACCATAATTCAAACTCTTGTTTATGTTTCGATTTGAGTTCAGGATTATATCTAAAGATAGCTAAAATAAAGGTATAGAATGTTTTGCGAGACCCAACATTTGGATATGTATCTGTAATTTTCTTTATAACAGGTTTAGGATTTTCTATAATATATTCTAAAGGTTTATTAATTAATTTAAGTAAGACACATCCTTTTTGTAAATAATTTCTTTTAGTAAAAACTGAAAGAGATGATGATTCTATACTTTTCATCAAGTCTTTCTTACCGCCGCCCCCATTGCCACCCACATTATTATTACTATCAGTATTTTCCATAGTTTCTGCCATCTAATATATACAAACGGTAACTTTTTCCTATTTTTGTATCTAAAAATAAAAAATTGATTTTATTTTAACATTCAAACACAATATAATTCAAAAAAGGTTATACAAATGCAGGTATCAATAATGTCCCAGACACATCCAACGGTCCCGGCCCATCCAATGGCCCCGACGGCTCCAACGCCTCCACTGGTGCTTACGGTTCAATCATCACTACCGATTGTGCTATTTGATTTGAATGGAACTTTGTGCAAGCGTGTAAATAAGAAAAGGGAAGTTGTCTTCCGTCCTAACTTGGAGAAACTTAAGCATCTAAATGGCAAATATCGTGTCGGAGTATATAGTTCTATGCAGCCACATAATATTGAGAAGATAACTTTACAAATTGAGAAGAAGTGTAATCAAACTATATTTGACAGGACTCTTATCTTTGACCGTAGCCATACTGTAAACTTTACTGAAGAAGAACTCAATGCGAATCCCAAAATTAACGCTTGGAAGACAAAGAAATGTTTGCGGAATCTATTTGAGAATATTGATAATGTAACAATAGTAGATGATGAATTGTATAAGATATCATCTGATGAGAGAGAACACGCAATTATAGTTCCGGAATATAAATGTACTAAAAAAGATAAAACTTTGAAGAATCTTGTATGTAAATTGTGTAAGAAGGTTACACAGTAATCTTATACTTATCTTATACTTATCTTATAGTAAATATATAGGTTGATAAAATTTTATATTCTATGTATAATTATATTTTTAAATTTCTTATATATTATTTTTATTATTTTTCTGTCTCTCTCTCTCTATAAAAAAGAGCAATAAATGAGCAATTAGGTCCCTGGATAAATATTACAACCATCATATATTATCACACCACTCCAATGGGTAACGGTTTTCAGGGTGTTTTGAAAAGAGCAAAATAATGGTGGGTAAAGTTATTTAAAGTTATAATATTATATATTATAATAGTAAGGATGTATATTTATGATAAAATTTTTTGTTGTGAATATTGTGACTATAAAACTCTAAAGAAGTATAATGTAACACGGCACACTGTAATAAAACATATAGACACTGGCGAAGTCCCGGCTAATCAAATAGTTATCCCTGATAATCAATTTACAAACCCTGATAATCAAAAAAACAACCCTAATAATCAATTTACAAACCCGGATAATCAATTTACAAACCCGGATAATCAAAAAAACAACCCTGATAATCAAAAAAACAACCCGGATAATCAAAAAATAAACCCATGGGATTTGCACGAGAACCAGTGTGATAAATGTGGGAAAATACTATCAAACAATCAAAACCTTAGAAGACATATAAAGATTTGCAATGGTAAAATGAACCCATTACAATGTACAGTATGTAAAGAAATTTTTACATTACCTCAAGCAAAATATAGACATCAACGTAAATGTATGGAAAAACAGAAAGAAGAAGAAGAACGACAAATGACAGTACAAAATAATACTACGACAAATAATAATGCTGCAAATAATGCAAATAATGTAAATAGTAATAATAATAATGTAAATAGTAATAATATAACAAATAATAATATAAAAATAAGTCTCTTTATTGACGATAAATATCATAAAGACTATAAGAAAGATCAAGGATTTATCATTGACGAAAGTATGCATAAAGAAATCGCCAATATTGTAAAGAAGTATTATCCACATTGCGATGAAATTGCGAAAAGATTTAATAGACTTATTCTATCAAAACCAGAAAACCAAATAATACGCAAAACAAATTTACGTTCATCACATTCTATCGTAAACAGAGGAGATAAATGGAATCATATAATAGATTCATATGCTTATCAACATATGATAAGTTGTTTATGTCATAGTCTCATGTATTATATAAAAGGAAATGATAAATTTACAGATTATATCTATGCACTTATTACAGATTATGCAAAATATATATCAGATGGAGGATATAATAAAGATTCTGAAGATATGGAAGAACAAAAAGATTTACAAAATGATTATAAAAAAATAGAAAAAGATTGCATAACAACTGTATATAATTATACGAAACCTGAGCGGGCAAACACCGACGTTCCTTTATCTTAATGTGTAGCGGTAGCGGGCGGCCTCCGCTTACTGTTGTGATGGTGTATCCGGTGGCGGTGATGCGGCGGTTGATGTTGCGACTTTCTTGCCGATATTGCTTGTACTTTCGCGGGCATGTGAATAGGCATTTTGGTAATCGGCGGGTACAATAATATCTGGCGTTACTTTAAGTTTTCTGCGTTGTACATAATTATATATCAAATCTATTATAAATAATACAATGATAATAAATGATAACAATATGAGACTTTGGACTTCACGCGAAAGACGAGAGAATAATGGTGATATATAATCGAATCCTTCCCACAGTATTGGCAAGATTATGAATAATATTCCACTCGATAATCCAAAAAGTTTGTAATCATTATAGCTACTTTTATCTTTATCTATTGGTAAATTTGTATAAATAACAAGAGAATAGAAGACTGTTAATACAATTCCAAAGATTTCAAACACCGCATATGTAACACGGGGATTTTCAATATAATTATTGATTTTTTTTGGGAATGTATTAAATAACGCTAAGCCGTGTAATATTGTGTAGAATCCAAAAATAAGTAATACATATTCATAGAATCTTCCGGCAAATGTTTTATCTGAAATTGCTTTTATAAACCATTTCAAAACTGGAATGTGTGCTATATATTTCGTGGGTAAAGACATAACAGACAGACCAATAATGACTTTTGTAATACCATAGAAAATATATAAAAATGCAGCAAAATATCTACCAATTTCAATCATTATATACTTTATAGATATATTTTATAGATATATTTTATATTAAATTATTTTTTACTAGGACGGCCTTTTTTCTTAGGGATAGCTACATTTTCAGGAATTTTTTCATCTCCATCACTACTCCCTCCTGCAGCCGCGATAGATTTCACTTTTTTATATTTCGGATATTCTTCACCATAATAGAGTCGCGAAAGTTTATCATCAGTGCTACGTTCTATATTGATTTGTCTGTCAACGACATCACGTACGATATCCATATGAGATGCCACCATAATACTATTAAATCTTTGCAATAATATATTAAATATATCTTTAATTTTTCCAATATTTACAGAATCAAAGGATGTAAATCCTTCATCAATAAACAATGTGTTTACATTCACATTCTTTCCAATACGTGTGAGCGCCATACGCATTGCAAGATTCACAATAAATTTCTGGTATCCACTTATAGTATTGAGTGAAGGCGTATTTCCTCTGTCAGTAACTGTATATATAAATCCAGTTGTATTAAAAGATATATTGACTTGTATAGTATCTATTTCGGATAAAAATCCATTCATTTCGCTTTCAACAAGAGGCAATGCCTTATTCGCAAATATCCAATGTCTGAAACCATCAATACCCTTTTTACTATCTCCAATTATACATTTTTGTATTTGTTGCAAGAGTTCATATTTCTTTATGAGAGTATCATAGAAATCTGAAATATCTGAGACACGCAATTTATGGCTATCAGCATCCCTCATTTTCTTTCCAAGAAGTGTATGTTCATTACGCATAGTCTCCAATTTCTCATTCAATTCTTTATATTCTTGACATATTTTCAAATAATGTTTATATATTTTTATATTCTGCCAATATTCAATATCCTTTTTAGATTCTTCATATTTATTAATAACGAGTATTTTATCAGAAATAGCATCCAATTCAATCTCTTTATCTTTCTTATTTTTCACAAATTCATAATATTCATTTCGTCTTTTCTTCATATTCCATTCTTTCCACGCATCGAGAAGGATTAAGTTATCTTCAATGGTATTGTATTCTTCACGATATTCATCATATTCTTTAATAAATGCCTGCATATTTGTCAATAATTCTCTATTTTCTCGATACCCATTTTTACTTTTATTAATAACAGTATTATATGATTCATAAATATTCCATTCATTTATAGCGATTTCATTTTCAATTTCAGTTAATTCTTTTTTATTCTTCTTAACAAGTTTCCATTCTTCGGCAGCCTTATTCCATGCATCTACTTCGTCTTTCATACTATCACATGTTGTTTCATAGAATTTTCTTTGTGAAATAAGATTCGGGAGTTCTTCGATTTCAACATATCTATCTGCGAAATCAGGTTTTTCGACGCCTTTTACATGTATAACTTCAATACCGGTAACACTCTTTCTAAGTTTCGCCAATTCTTTCTTCAAATTTTTGCCTTCAATAAGAATAGCTTCATATCTCTTTCTATGAACTTGTTGTTTACATGCTTCACACTCTGGATTAAAGGGTAATTGTTCAATTTCCATGATTTCCTCTTGGATTTCTGCGAAACGTTCATTTATTTTCGCAATTCTTTCAAATTTACTTTCGATATTAGAAACATATTTTTTCAATTGTTCAAGATTTGTTTTCAATGTATGTGAATCTTCTAAACTTTCAGAATCACCAATTTGTTTTAACCATCTTTTATATTTTATTTCCCAAGCCTCTTTATTCTCGACGAGTCTGCACGGTACAATACGTTCTTTAAGCAATTCAATATGACGATTCTTGAGACCATGCAATTTCGAAATAGATGTTTCTAAATCTTTGACAGCTATCTTTGTGACAACAAATCCACCCGCCAGTTCAGAAATTGAAGTTTTTGGTTTACTTACACCCATACTCATCCCCAATTTTTCAAAATATTCAAGTTGTTCTTTGTATCTATTCATTTTATTTTCAATAATACTTATTTGACTATCAAGACCATCAGGATTATCAAGCCATTCTTTATTTTGCTTTTCAACCCATGCATTATAATGAGACTGCATTTTACGAACTGATTCAATAGTCATAGGAGGGAATATTGGTTCTTCACTATCCATTTCCTGAGCAGCGGCAGGATCGGCCGCATCGGCCCCGCCGCCTCCTTCCTCAAAATCGGCAATTTCTTTTTCTGAAAATGTAGCTATATTTTCCACAATAGATTTTAGTTCTTTATTAATAGATTTTTGTAATTCAATAGTATCTATATATTCATTTTCAGATATATTAAATGATTTAGTTATTTCAATACTTTTTTCTATTTTTTTATCAACACCTTTATCACTCAAACCGATATCTTCGTCTTTTGGTTTTAGTTTATCTTTATCTTTATCAAATGAAGAACAAGCGCTACGAATACGTAATCTTTCTTCGTCAAGTTCCCTATTTTTCTCAACAATAGAAGTAATATCCTCTGTCAATTTTGCGTAATGATTTATTTCGTCCACACTTACTTTGACTATAGCATGTTCTGTCATTCCTGATTTAAATGTTTTAAGAGCATCAGTAATATATTTATATGCTTTAATAGATTCTGCCAGAATTTCACTATATGCAGAAATAGATTCCATATTCATAGCTCTTTCAAGAATCTCTCTCTGAATATCATTTGGTTGCATAAAGAAATTATTAATATCTATTTGACACATCATATTAGATAATTCCATATTCTGCAGTGTTCCAAATACATTTCGGATCCAAGCAGTTGCAAGTGCCATCTCGGCAACCACTTCTTTTGTTTTATTTTCATTATTCAATTTATATACAACTAAATAAAATGTATTAATACGACTGTCATCTTTAGATTGTGTATTAAAACTTCTTGTAATCTCATAGGTAGCAGCAACGCCGCCCCCGCCGCCGCCTTCATCGCCAATATAATCAAATATAAGAGATATACCAGACCTTTCATGATGTGGCCTTTGGTCGCTAATAATTTTCGAGGACATCGTTTTACCCATATGAACTTGTGTACGCATAGAAGTAGGTTCTCCAAATATACATAGAACCAAGACATCTAGAAAAGCCGATTTTCCAGTTGCATTCTGTCCATTAATAAGTGTAATATTTTTATCCATTTTTGTGAAATCTATAAAATTATCCTTTCCATAGCAGAGTATATAATCCCATTCAATATATTTAAAGCGAATTGTATTATTTACTGAACCATTCATATTGATTCCTTCATATTTTTCAATTACTTTATTAATAGTTTCATTACGATTTTTAATTTTTGTTTTAATTTCTTCAGGCATAATGTCATCACATTGTATACAAATAGTTTTTGAAGGATTATCAATATATTCATTTACGTCACTTATGTCAGGATATACCTCTTTGATATATTTAATCCAATTATCTTTATTATTCATATCACAAATTGCATTTAAACTTTTTTGTAGTGAATTTCCCGCAGACCCTCCCTCGACACCACTCCCGTCCTCACCATTCTCGTTGCCATTGCCGCCACTACCTTCGAATTCTTCAAAAATAGAAGAACCTACACATATGGTTGATTGGATAAGAAGTGGTTCTATAGAGTTATCTTTAAGAATGGAATGTAAATCTCTTTTATCAGAACCGTTTCCGATAAATCTAATTTTCGGAAATTTAGGAAATATCTTGTCAACAATCGCATCTTTAAATTCCTTAATATTTCTGGTACCAAAGCGAACATACCATGTACCTTCTTTTCTTTGCATTGTAATTGAACCATAATTATTTATGATATTATATGCTGTTACAGATTTATCCTTATTATTCCACAGGAGATATCCGTGACCATTTGTACTTTCACCATTATCTTGTTGAATGAGTGAGCCAGGATATCCCCATATAAATCCATCAGTATCATTTATTTGTTGTTTATGGCAATCTCCAAAGACACCGAAATCATATCCTGCATTCATGAACCATTTAATTGGATATCCACCGCGACCATTTTTAAAGACGCTTCCGTGAAAAAGCGCGACTTTAATATCTACAGTATCTTCAAAAGCATTTGCATTGGGATATTCAGGGAGTTTATCAACTATTCCACTGCCACTTGTAGTACGTAAAACATCTCTAATAGAAACTACACCGAATCCAACATTATTATAGGAATATAGACCAGTTTCTTTGAGATAATGAAAAGTGTATTTCGTTTTTGAAGAAGTAAAAGCAATTTTAAGCATATCAAGACTATCAACTGTAGACGATTCTTGCTGAAGACTATCATGATTTCCACTGATCACGATAACAGGTGAAATTTCCAATATTTTAGCGATAAATTCAAGAAGCATAGTAACACCTTGAACACCGACATATGTTTTATTATGAAATATGTCCCCTGATATAACTATTATAGCGTTTTTAGAAAGCGATGATACTGATATTTCTTCAATGAAATGAGTGAAAACATGATTATATTCAGAAATGCGCGCTTTCTCAGTATCCCCTGCACGAACGTGTAAATCAGATATATGAATTATTTTCTCTATTTTATTATTATGACCGCAATTATTTAAAACAGATGTCATTTATTTATGATGTTAATATACGCTTATATCTTAAACAAAGCATAAAACAAAAAATCAAATTTTTTAGTGTTTATAGAAGAGCATTGACTTCATTACAATTATAAAATATAATATTTTAATAGTATAATGGATAATACAGTGATGAACACTACTTCAACACAGCCTCCGCCGACACAGCCTCCGCCAACCATTCCAGATACATCTGCAGCGGCATCAACATCGGCACCTCATACAACCTTATCAGAACCAAGCCGTGGTTCAATTGATGTAGCATACCAAAATGCTTCATGGTCAGGAGTAAAATCATTTGATACAACGAGTGCTATTGCCGGATTATATCTTTGGTTATTATTTGGATTTTTTACATCTTTATTAGGATGTGATCTTCAAAGAATAATGACAAAAAATATATTTGTAAAACATTTGATGGCGCTTGTAACATTTTTCTTCTTAATGTCTGTTGTAGATACCGATAATAATATAAGTGTCGCAATGACATGGTTAAAAACAATACTTGTTTATATATTATTTATGATATCAATAAAGAGTAAAATAATTTCATCCGCGATATTCTTAGGTTTACTTTTAGCTGACCAGACGTTAAAAGTAGAAATAAGTTATTTACAAAATAACAATCCATCCGCAAATGCTAAGAAGATTGCATTATATAAAGCAATAAGATACTATTTATTATTTGCATTAATAATAGTAGCTGTTATAGGATTTTTGTTCTATTTTCTAAAACAGTATAGTGATCATTATGATGAGTTTTCATTCATAGTATTTTTCTTTGGAAACAATCATTGTAATGATTTGTAAAAAAATGATAGAAAAAATGAAAAATTTGATTGATTTTATTTAGTTATCTCTAAAAGCAAAAATGACGACCCCTACTGCCACCACTGCTGCCTTCGGTACTCCATCCAAGACCCCTCCTGCCTTCGGTGCCTTCGGTGCTGCATTCGTTTCTCCTCCATCAATGTTTAGTAAGGATTCTGCACCAAAACCCTTTGTAAACAATATGTACGAATTGAACAATTACATTAACAGCATCAACTCTGGTCTTGAGAAGGATCTTTCTTTTAAGATGTGTGACGAGATTCGCCTAATCTGCATGAAATACAATGCCAATCAAGCGACGCGCAATTACAGGAAAATGGAGAAGAAGGTCAAACCCGTGCAAGTACGCGAAGTACGGGATGAAGCAACGGTTTCTCTAAAGGATTTGCTTGCTAAGGGCAAGGCAGCCAATATGGCTGAAGTGGCAGAAGAGCCTCCGAGCAAGAAGTTTAAGGCGGCAGACCCAGTCGCATAAAGTATATCATGACATCAAAAAATCACAATGATTTTTCAAAATAGCTACAAATGTTATTTTGTTTTTATGTTTATAGATGGTACTCATTATGATTTTACTATTAATGATATAAAAGTACAAGAAAAAATAGAGAAAAATCATATTTAGCATTATTATATACAAATAATGGTAAAGATGAGAATAAAAATAGAAAATTTAAAGCATATGAATATGGTATGAATAAATATTATTGGATTAATATACCAGATAGTCCAATCTTTTATATAATACCTGAAGATGAATTACTTAAAAATAATAAATTAAGTACAAAAGAAAGAATTATTAATAATCCGATATTAAGTATAAATTTGAATTCTGAAAAAAGTTGGTATCAAAAATATAAACATTATTATGATAAATTAAATAGAGAAGATATTATTAATCTCTTTATTTAAGTAAAAATAAATTTAGATGGACCCGGCGGGATTTGAACCCACAACGAGGGTATCCTCGATACCATAATGGTAACACATAAGACCCCAATGATCACCAGATTTCACCACGGGTCCTGTTCCACCTCCAAACGTCAACATAGAAGTTTGTGGGTGAGCATACTAGCTCACATTTTATATAAACAACAAATCTTTATATACTTTTTGGTATTTAAGCCTCCCAAGGATTCTTTATTCGAATATAATTATAAATCAAAATTTTCTATGAGTGTTTCATGGGACATATATGTAAATTTATATTTATTTTTCTTTAATATATGGTTATAATAATCCATAGCGTTTATTTTTAATTTTTTATCAAGTTTTTTACAAATTTTATAGAGTGTATTCATGTTAATATAGCATAATTCTTTATTTATGTACGGGTCGATATTATAATTGCATAAACATGGATATTTTGTAAAAAGGAATGCGTCGATGCGTTTACAGTCCCAATTGAGTCTTTTCTTCCAGTTTGTAGCTATAAATTCCGAATCATATTTAATAAGTTTTTTCCATTTTTTATAATCAAAAGATATTTTTTGAATACTCATTTCATATTTTGATAGTTGTTTTGCGAGAATATGTGAATATTTCATTGTATCTCTCGTATTTTATATAATATATAATTAAATTATGTTTATATATTTTATGAAAGCCATGGCCGTTCGTTTTTTTGCGCCAAAAAACGAACGGTTAGTTAAATTATATAGAAAAACGAACGGTTAGTTAAAAGATATAATAAAACGAATGGTCACATTTCAATTGAAATGTGACCATTCGTTTTATTATATCTTTTAACTAACCGTTCGTTTTTCTATATAATTTAACTAACCGTTCGTTTTTTGGCGCAAAAAAACGAACGGCCATGGCTTTCATAAAATATATAAACATAATTTAATTATATATTATATAAAATACGAGAGATACAATGAAATATTCACATATTCTCGCAAAACAACTATCAAAATATGAAATGAGTATTCAAAAAATATCTTTTGATTATAAAAAATGGAAAAAACTTATTAAATATGATTCGGAATTTATAGCTACAAACTGGAAGAAAAGACTCAATTGGGACTGTAAACGCATCGACGCATTCCTTTTTACAAAATATCCATGTTTATGCAATTATAATATCGACCCGTACATAAATAAAGAATTATGCTATATTAACATGAATACACTCTATAAAATTTGTAAAAAACTTGATAAAAAATTAAAAATAAACGCTATGGATTATTATAACCATATATTAAAGAAAAATAAATATAAATTTACATATATGTCCCATGAAACACTCATAGAAAATTTTGATTTATAATTATATTCGAATAAAGAATCCTTGGGAGGCTTAAATACCAAAAAGTATATAAAGATTTGTTGTTTATATAAAATGTGAGCTAGTATGCTCACCCACAAACTTCTATGTTGACGTTTGGAGGTGGAACAGGACCCGTGGTGAAATCTGGTGATCATTGGGGTCTTATGTGTTACCATTATGGTATCGAGGATACCCTCGTTGTGGGTTCAAATCCCGCCGGGTCCATCTAAATTTATTTTTACTTAAATAAAGAGATTAATAATATCTTCTCTATTTAATTTATCATAATAATGTTTATATTTTTGATACCAACTTTTTTCAGAATTCAAATTTATACTTAATATCGGATTATTAATAATTCTTTCTTTTGTACTTAATTTATTATTTTTAAGTAATTCATCTTCAGGTATTATATAAAAGATTGGACTATCTGGTATATTAATCCAATAATATTTATTCATACCATATTCATATGCTTTAAATTTTCTATTTTTATTCTCATCTTTACCATTATTTGTATATAATAATGCTAAATATGATTTTTCTCTATTTTTTCTTGTACTTTTATATCATTAATAGTAAAATCATAATGAGTACCATCTATAAACATAAAAACAAAATAACATTTGTAGCTATTTTGAAAAATCATTGTGATTTTTTGATGTCATGATATACTTTATGCGACTGGGTCTGCCGCCTTAAACTTCTTGCTCGGAGGCTCTTCTGCCACTTCAGCCATATTGGCTGCCTTGCCCTTAGCAAGCAAATCCTTTAGAGAAACCGTTGCTTCATCCCGTACTTCGCGTACTTGCACGGGTTTGACCTTCTTCTCCATTTTCCTGTAATTGCGCGTCGCTTGATTGGCATTGTATTTCATGCAGATTAGGCGAATCTCGTCACACATCTTAAAAGAAAGATCCTTCTCAAGACCAGAGTTGATGCTGTTAATGTAATTGTTCAATTCGTACATATTGTTTACAAAGGGTTTTGGTGCAGAATCCTTACTAAACATTGATGGAGGAGAAACGAATGCAGCACCGAAGGCACCGAAGGCAGGAGGGGTCTTGGATGGAGTACCGAAGGCAGCAGTGGTGGCAGTAGGGGTCGTCATTTTTGCTTTTAGAGATAACTAAATAAAATCAATCAAATTTTTCATTTTTTCTATCATTTTTTTACAAATCATTACAATGATTGTTTCCAAAGAAAAATACTATGAATGAAAACTCATCATAATGATCACTATACTGTTTTAGAAAATAGAACAAAAATCCTATAACAGCTACTATTATTAATGCAAATAATAAATAGTATCTTATTGCTTTATATAATGCAATCTTCTTAGCATTTGCGGATGGATTGTTATTTTGTAAATAACTTATTTCTACTTTTAACGTCTGGTCAGCTAAAAGTAAACCTAAGAATATCGCGGATGAAATTATTTTACTCTTTATTGATATCATAAATAATATATAAACAAGTATTGTTTTTAACCATGTCATTGCGACACTTATATTATTATCGGTATCTACAACAGACATTAAGAAGAAAAATGTTACAAGCGCCATCAAATGTTTTACAAATATATTTTTTGTCATTATTCTTTGAAGATCACATCCTAATAAAGATGTAAAAAATCCAAATAATAACCAAAGATATAATCCGGCAATAGCACTCGTTGTATCAAATGATTTTACTCCTGACCATGAAGCATTTTGGTATGCTACATCAATTGAACCACGGCTTGGTTCTGATAAGGTTGTATGAGGTGCCGATGTTGATGCCGCTGCAGATGTATCTGGAATGGTTGGCGGAGGCTGTGTCGGCGGAGGCTGTGTTGAAGTAGTGTTCATCACTGTATTATCCATTATACTATTAAAATATTATATTTTATAATTGTAATGAAGTCAATGCTCTTCTATAAACACTAAAAAATTTGATTTTTTGTTTTATGCTTTGTTTAAGATATAAGCGTATATTAACATCATAAATAAATGACATCTGTTTTAAATAATTGCGGTCATAATAATAAAATAGAGAAAATAATTCATATATCTGATTTACACGTTCGTGCAGGGGATACTGAGAAAGCGCGCATTTCTGAATATAATCATGTTTTCACTCATTTCATTGAAGAAATATCAGTATCATCGCTTTCTAAAAACGCTATAATAGTTATATCAGGGGACATATTTCATAATAAAACATATGTCGGTGTTCAAGGTGTTACTATGCTTCTTGAATTTATCGCTAAAATATTGGAAATTTCACCTGTTATCGTGATCAGTGGAAATCATGATAGTCTTCAGCAAGAATCGTCTACAGTTGATAGTCTTGATATGCTTAAAATTGCTTTTACTTCTTCAAAAACGAAATACACTTTTCATTATCTCAAAGAAACTGGTCTATATTCCTATAATAATGTTGGATTCGGTGTAGTTTCTATTAGAGATGTTTTACGTACTACAAGTGGCAGTGGAATAGTTGATAAACTCCCTGAATATCCCAATGCAAATGCTTTTGAAGATACTGTAGATATTAAAGTCGCGCTTTTTCACGGAAGCGTCTTTAAAAATGGTCGCGGTGGATATCCAATTAAATGGTTCATGAATGCAGGATATGATTTCGGTGTCTTTGGAGATTGCCATAAACAACAAATAAATGATACTGATGGATTTATATGGGGATATCCTGGCTCACTCATTCAACAAGATAATGGTGAAAGTACAAATGGTCACGGATATCTCCTGTGGAATAATAAGGATAAATCTGTAACAGCATATAATATCATAAATAATTATGGTTCAATTACAATGCAAAGAAAAGAAGGTACATGGTATGTTCGCTTTGGTACCAGAAATATTAAGGAATTTAAAGATGCGATTGTTGACAAGATATTTCCTAAATTTCCGAAAATTAGATTTATCGGAAACGGTTCTGATAAAAGAGATTTACATTCCATTCTTAAAGATAACTCTATAGAACCACTTCTTATCCAATCAACCATATGTGTAGGTTCTTCTATTTTTGAAGAATTCGAAGGTAGTGGCGGCAATGGCAACGAGAATGGTGAGGACGGGAGTGGTGTCGAGGGAGGGTCTGCGGGAAATTCACTACAAAAAAGTTTAAATGCAATTTGTGATATGAATAATAAAGATAATTGGATTAAATATATCAAAGAGGTATATCCTGACATAAGTGACGTAAATGAATATATTGATAATCCTTCAAAAACTATTTGTATACAATGTGATGACATTATGCCTGAAGAAATTAAAACAAAAATTAAAAATCGTAATGAAACTATTAATAAAGTAATTGAAAAATATGAAGGAATCAATATGAATGGTTCAGTAAATAATACAATTCGCTTTAAATATATTGAATGGGATTATATACTCTGCTATGGAAAGGATAATTTTATAGATTTCACAAAAATGGATAAAAATATTACACTTATTAATGGACAGAATGCAACTGGAAAATCGGCTTTTCTAGATGTCTTGGTTCTATGTATATTTGGAGAACCTACTTCTATGCGTACACAAGTTCATATGGGTAAAACGATGTCCTCGAAAATTATTAGCGACCAAAGGCCACATCATGAAAGGTCTGGTATATCTCTTATATTTGATTATATTGGCGATGAAGGCGGCGGCGGGGGCGGCGTTGCTGCTACCTATGAGATTACAAGAAGTTTTAATACACAATCTAAAGATGACAGTCGTATTAATACATTTTATTTAGTTGTATATAAATTGAATAATGAAAATAAAACAAAAGAAGTGGTTGCCGAGATGGCACTTGCAACTGCTTGGATCCGAAATGTATTTGGAACACTGCAGAATATGGAATTATCTAATATGATGTGTCAAATAGATATTAATAATTTCTTTATGCAACCAAATGATATTCAGAGAGAGATTCTTGAAAGAGCTATGAATATGGAATCTATTTCTGCATATAGTGAAATTCTGGCAGAATCTATTAAAGCATATAAATATATTACTGATGCTCTTAAAACATTTAAATCAGGAATGACAGAACATGCTATAGTCAAAGTAAGTGTGGACGAAATAAATCATTACGCAAAATTGACAGAGGATATTACTTCTATTGTTGAGAAAAATAGGGAACTTGACGAAGAAAGATTACGTATTCGTAGCGCTTGTTCTTCATTTGATAAAGATAAAGATAAACTAAAACCAAAAGACGAAGATATCGGTTTGAGTGATAAAGGTGTTGATAAAAAAATAGAAAAAAGTATTGAAATAACTAAATCATTTAATATATCTGAAAATGAATATATAGATACTATTGAATTACAAAAATCTATTAATAAAGAACTAAAATCTATTGTGGAAAATATAGCTACATTTTCAGAAAAAGAAATTGCCGATTTTGAGGAAGGAGGCGGCGGGGCCGATGCGGCCGATCCTGCCGCTGCTCAGGAAATGGATAGTGAAGAACCAATATTCCCTCCTATGACTATTGAATCAGTTCGTAAAATGCAGTCTCATTATAATGCATGGGTTGAAAAGCAAAATAAAGAATGGCTTGATAATCCTGATGGTCTTGATAGTCAAATAAGTATTATTGAAAATAAAATGAATAGATACAAAGAACAACTTGAATATTTTGAAAAATTGGGGATGAGTATGGGTGTAAGTAAACCAAAAACTTCAATTTCTGAACTGGCGGGTGGATTTGTTGTCACAAAGATAGCTGTCAAAGATTTAGAAACATCTATTTCGAAATTGCATGGTCTCAAGAATCGTCATATTGAATTGCTTAAAGAACGTATTGTACCGTGCAGACTCGTCGAGAATAAAGAGGCTTGGGAAATAAAATATAAAAGATGGTTAAAACAAATTGGTGATTCTGAAAGTTTAGAAGATTCACATACATTGAAAACAAATCTTGAACAATTGAAAAAATATGTTTCTAATATCGAAAGTAAATTTGAAAGAATTGCGAAAATAAATGAACGTTTCGCAGAAATCCAAGAGGAAATCATGGAAATTGAACAATTACCCTTTAATCCAGAGTGTGAAGCATGTAAACAACAAGTTCATAGAAAGAGATATGAAGCTATTCTTATTGAAGGCAAAAATTTGAAGAAAGAATTGGCGAAACTTAGAAAGAGTGTTACCGGTATTGAAGTTATACATGTAAAAGGCGTCGAAAAACCTGATTTCGCAGATAGATATGTTGAAATCGAAGAACTCCCGAATCTTATTTCACAAAGAAAATTCTATGAAACAACATGTGATAGTATGAAAGACGAAGTAGATGCATGGAATAAGGCTGCCGAAGAATGGAAACTTGTTAAGAAGAATAAAAAAGAATTAACTGAAATTGAAAATGAAATCGCTATAAATGAATGGAATATTTATGAATCATATAATACTGTTATTAATAAAAGTAAAAATGGGTATCGAGAAAATAGAGAATTATTGACAAATATGCAGGCATTTATTAAAGAATATGATGAATATCGTGAAGAATACAATACCATTGAAGATAACTTAATCCTTCTCGATGCGTGGAAAGAATGGAATATGAAGAAAAGACGAAATGAATATTATGAATTTGTGAAAAATAAGAAAGATAAAGAGATTGAATTGGATGCTATTTCTGATAAAATACTCGTTATTAATAAATATGAAGAATCTAAAAAGGATATTGAATATTGGCAGAATATAAAAATATATAAACATTATTTGAAAATATGTCAAGAATATAAAGAATTGAATGAGAAATTGGAGACTATGCGTAATGAACATACACTTCTTGGAAAGAAAATGAGGGATGCTGATAGCCATAAATTGCGTGTCTCAGATATTTCAGATTTCTATGATACTCTCATAAAGAAATATGAACTCTTGCAACAAATACAAAAATGTATAATTGGAGATAGTAAAAAGGGTATTGATGGTTTCAGACATTGGATATTTGCGAATAAGGCATTGCCTCTTGTTGAAAGCGAAATGAATGGATTTTTATCCGAAATAGATACTATACAAGTCAATATATCTTTTAATACAACTGGATTTATATATACAGTTACTGACAGAGGAAATACGCCTTCACTCAATACTATAAGTGGATACCAGAAATTTATTGTGAATCTTGCAATGCGTATGGCGCTCACACGTATTGGAAAGAATGTGAATGTAAACACATTGTTTATTGATGAAGGATTTACATCCTTTGATTCTGTAAATATTGGAAAAATTAAAGATATATTTAATATATTATTGCAAAGATTTAATAGTATTATGGTGGCATCTCATATGGATATCGTACGTGATGTCGTTGACAGACAAATCAATATAGAACGTAGCACTGATGATAAACTTTCGCGACTCTATTATGGTGAAGAATATCCGAAATATAAAAAAGTGAAATCTATCGCGGCTGCAGGAGGGAGTAGTGATGGAGATGAAAAAATTCCTGAAAATGTAGCTATCCCTAAGAAAAAAGGCCGTCCTAGTAAAAAATAATTTAATATAAAATATATCTATAAAATATATCTATAAAGTATATAATGATTGAAATTGGTAGATATTTTGCTGCATTTTTATATATTTTCTATGGTATTACAAAAGTCATTATTGGTCTGTCTGTTATGTCTTTACCCACGAAATATATAGCACACATTCCAGTTTTGAAATGGTTTATAAAAGCAATTTCAGATAAAACATTTGCCGGAAGATTCTATGAATATGTATTACTTATTTTTGGATTCTACACAATATTACACGGCTTAGCGTTATTTAATACATTCCCAAAAAAAATCAATAATTATATTGAAAATCCCCGTGTTACATATGCGGTGTTTGAAATCTTTGGAATTGTATTAACAGTCTTCTATTCTCTTGTTATTTATACAAATTTACCAATAGATAAAGATAAAAGTAGCTATAATGATTACAAACTTTTTGGATTATCGAGTGGAATATTATTCATAATCTTGCCAATACTGTGGGAAGGATTCGATTATATATCACCATTATTCTCTCGTCTTTCGCGTGAAGTCCAAAGTCTCATATTGTTATCATTTATTATCATTGTATTATTTATAATAGATTTGATATATAATTATGTACAACGCAGAAAACTTAAAGTAACGCCAGATATTATTGTACCCGCCGATTACCAAAATGCCTATTCACATGCCCGCGAAAGTACAAGCAATATCGGCAAGAAAGTCGCAACATCAACCGCCGCATCACCGCCACCGGATACACCATCACAACAGTAAGCGGAGGCCGCCCGCTACCGCTACACATTAAGATAAAGGAACGTCGGTGTTTGCCCGCTCAGGTTTCGTATAATTATATACAGTTGTTATGCAATCTTTTTCTATTTTTTTATAATCATTTTGTAAATCTTTTTGTTCTTCCATATCTTCAGAATCTTTATTATATCCTCCATCTGATATATATTTTGCATAATCTGTAATAAGTGCATAGATATAATCTGTAAATTTATCATTTCCTTTTATATAATACATGAGACTATGACATAAACAACTTATCATATGTTGATAAGCATATGAATCTATTATATGATTCCATTTATCTCCTCTGTTTACGATAGAATGTGATGAACGTAAATTTGTTTTGCGTATTATTTGGTTTTCTGGTTTTGATAGAATAAGTCTATTAAATCTTTTCGCAATTTCATCGCAATGTGGATAATACTTCTTTACAATATTGGCGATTTCTTTATGCATACTTTCGTCAATGATAAATCCTTGATCTTTCTTATAGTCTTTATGATATTTATCGTCAATAAAGAGACTTATTTTTATATTATTATTTGTTATATTATTACTATTTACATTATTATTATTACTATTTACATTATTTGCATTATTTGCAGCATTATTATTTGTCGTAGTATTATTTTGTACTGTCATTTGTCGTTCTTCTTCTTCTTTCTGTTTTTCCATACATTTACGTTGATGTCTATATTTTGCTTGAGGTAATGTAAAAATTTCTTTACATACTGTACATTGTAATGGGTTCATTTTACCATTGCAAATCTTTATATGTCTTCTAAGGTTTTGATTGTTTGATAGTATTTTCCCACATTTATCACACTGGTTCTCGTGCAAATCCCATGGGTTTATTTTTTGATTATCCGGGTTGTTTTTTTGATTATCAGGGTTGTTTTTTTGATTATCCGGGTTTGTAAATTGATTATCCGGGTTTGTAAATTGATTATTAGGGTTGTTTTTTTGATTATCAGGGTTTGTAAATTGATTATCAGGGATAACTATTTGATTAGCCGGGACTTCGCCAGTGTCTATATGTTTTATTACAGTGTGCCGTGTTACATTATACTTCTTTAGAGTTTTATAGTCACAATATTCACAACAAAAAATTTTATCATAAATATACATCCTTACTATTATAATATATAATATTATAACTTTAAATAACTTTACCCACCATTATTTTGCTCTTTTCAAAACACCCTGAAAACCGTTACCCATTGGAGTGGTGTGATAATATATGATGGTTGTAATATTTATCCAGGGACCTAATTGCTCATTTATTGCTCTTTTTTATAGAGAGAGAGAGACAGAAAAATAATAAAAATAATATATAAGAAATTTAAAAATATAATTATACATAGAATATAAAATTTTATCAACCTATATATTTACTATAAGATAAGTATAAGATAAGTATAAGATTACTGTGTAACCTTCTTACACAATTTACATACAAGATTCTTCAAAGTTTTATCTTTTTTAGTACATTTATATTCCGGAACTATAATTGCGTGTTCTCTCTCATCAGATGATATCTTATACAATTCATCATCTACTATTGTTACATTATCAATATTCTCAAATAGATTCCGCAAACATTTCTTTGTCTTCCAAGCGTTAATTTTGGGATTCGCATTGAGTTCTTCTTCAGTAAAGTTTACAGTATGGCTACGGTCAAAGATAAGAGTCCTGTCAAATATAGTTTGATTACACTTCTTCTCAATTTGTAAAGTTATCTTCTCAATATTATGTGGCTGCATAGAACTATATACTCCGACACGATATTTGCCATTTAGATGCTTAAGTTTCTCCAAGTTAGGACGGAAGACAACTTCCCTTTTCTTATTTACACGCTTGCACAAAGTTCCATTCAAATCAAATAGCACAATCGGTAGTGATGATTGAACCGTAAGCACCAGTGGAGGCGTTGGAGCCGTCGGGGCCATTGGATGGGCCGGGACCGTTGGATGTGTCTGGGACATTATTGATACCTGCATTTGTATAACCTTTTTTGAATTATATTGTGTTTGAATGTTAAAATAAAATCAATTTTTTATTTTTAGATACAAAAATAGGAAAAAGTTACCGTTTGTATATATTAGATGGCAGAAACTATGGAAAATACTGATAGTAATAATAATGTGGGTGGCAATGGGGGCGGCGGTAAGAAAGACTTGATGAAAAGTATAGAATCATCATCTCTTTCAGTTTTTACTAAAAGAAATTATTTACAAAAAGGATGTGTCTTACTTAAATTAATTAATAAACCTTTAGAATATATTATAGAAAATCCTAAACCTGTTATAAAGAAAATTACAGATACATATCCAAATGTTGGGTCTCGCAAAACATTCTATACCTTTATTTTAGCTATCTTTAGATATAATCCTGAACTCAAATCGAAACATAAACAAGAGTTTGAATTATGGTCCAAAGAATTTACAGAATGTGACGGTGCTATTACAGATCGCTATAAAGAAAATGCGCCTACTAAAAAACAAATTGAAGGATACGTGAAATATGAAGATATCATTAAAAAACGCGATAGTCTTGATGACGGCAGCGATGATAAATTATTATTGAGTTTATATACATATATACCACCATTACGTGCAGACTTCGGTAAAGTCTATATTAGAGGGACTGGGGTCGGGACTGGAGTCGGGACTGGGGCGGCAGCAAAAAAAGAAGAAAATTATATTAGCGATTTAAATGGAAGTAAACCGGAACTCGTTTTGGGAAAATACAAAACCGCAAAAAGTCACAAGGAATTCCGTAAAGAACTTCCTAAAGAATTAGTTTCGCAAATCAAAAAGAGTCTTGAAAGAAAAGAACGTGACTATTTATTTACAATGCGTGACGGAGAACCTATGCTCAAAAATACATACACAAAATGGAGTAATCGTATATTTGCAAAATTATTTAAAAAACCACTTACCGTCTCGTTAATAAGACATTCATTTATAAATACACTTGATTTTAATAAATTAACTATTCGAGAAAAAGAAGATATAGCTGCAGATATGACACATACCGCAAATATGCAAGATAAATATAGACTTATTTTTGATGATGCCGGTCATAAATAATCTTCTTCCATTTCTGAGAAATGAAACGTTCTTTTGATGGGTCTCCCCAGAAAACTTCAACATATGTCATCTGCATAGATTTATTAGTACTCACATCGAAAAACATTCCCAGTTTATCTTGGAAATAATCTCTGATTAATCCAATCATATATTCACTTGTAATAGCTGTATGAGTTTTATACAAATGATATTCTGTGTGCATAAATTTGTCAATCATTACTATCTTACCACGGTCATCAAAATAAAAATAATCGCCAATTGCATATTGATATATTGTCGCAGTCGTATATCCATCTCTCGCACGTTTCTCTATTTTTTCTTTTGAAGGCCCCTTGATTAATTCCTTAAAGAAAATTTTGTAATCTTTTTCTTTCATCGTAATAACATATTCAGATTCGTTTACGAACTGTGAACTAAATGCTTTGCGCTTCCTTGATTCATATGAAATCTCGCGCATTTCATCAACGAAAGATTTTGCACCCAGAACTCGTGGAGGCGGTGGTGGCCCTAATTGATTTAAAAATGTAGATGCATCTTTTTTTGCAAATGTTGATGATGGGGATTGTATTGCCGAATCCATGTAGATTATTAAGATTATCTAGCAGCGAAAATCATTTTTTTTGTTAAACATAAATAATCTAAAATATATTATTATAATACAGTAGATACAACAAAAATGTTTAAGATAATTATACTCGGTTGTGGTTCAATCGGAAAATGTTGTTTATACTATCTAAAAGACTTTTTTAATATTGATTATAAAAACGTTTATGTCATTGATAAATATATAAGTACTTCAAAGTTCCCATCAGTTCAAGAAGCCATAAAAGATGGCGCACATTTTATTAAATTTAAAATAACAAGTAAAAATATAGAAAATCTTTTAACAAAAATAATTAAATGTAATAAGAATGACCTAGTAATTGATTTGACTACGAGAACACCTACCTATAAGATTTTTGTTACATGTAGAGAATTAAATTTACATTATATTAATACTACGGTAGAAACAGAATCTAATGAAATTAAATCTTGTATCGAAGGTTCTCATTGGCAAAAACATATGAATCTTATAGATCTTGCTTCTAAAACAAAAGATTGTAAAACTACAAGTATTATTGAATTTGGTATGAATCCAGGATTAATCTCTATAATGACTAAACAAGGTATTCTAGATATAGCTAAATATGTACTCAAAAATAGTAAAAGAAAAGATGCAGCTGAATTAAAAACTGCATTAGGCAAAAAGGATTATAATATACTAGGTGCACTTTTAAAAATTCGAGTAATTCATTGTTCTGAATACGATTCTCAAGTGCCCAATAAGAAAAATAATAAAAAAATTACATGCACATGGAGTTGTATGGGGCTCGTAGACGAAGCATTTGAAGATGCAGAAATAGCGATTGGTACACACGAAGAAACTGTCCCATTTGATGAAAAACGAATATCAAATTTAACACCTCAAGTAATTAGCATTTGTATACCAAGCATTGATATAAAAGCTATTTCTTGTGTTCCTGAAAGTATTGACCAAAAAGGTAACGTAAAATTCATAAACATTGAAGGTTCATGCATTCATCATGGAGAAAATCAATCATGTAATAGATTCTTAGGTACTCTCGAATGGTCTCCCACAATGCATTATGTCTATAAGTTAAATCCGGAAACAGAGAGAATATTTAATAAATATAATTCTAAGACGTTGCTATCTTTTATGGAAAAACCGAATAACTGGAAAGTACTCAATGTTTACGATGATGATCTCGTAGGATATGATAATGTAGGTGCTACATTTATTTTAGAAGAAGACCCTTTGGGCAAAACAAGTGGTCCATGGTCATTCTGGACAGGATCCATTTTACATACAGACTATACAAAGAATGTTTTAAAAGACCCTTATTTCGGACCGACTCCACTGCAAGTTATGTGTGGTATATTATCAGCATGTCAATGGATGCTTAAACATCCAAATAAAGGAATTACTTTTCCCGAAGAAATTGATGAAAAATTCATTTTAGATAAATGTAAAAAATATTTAGGAACTTTCTATTCTGCACCGATTCCGAAAGAAGAATGTAATCTTAATAGTTTTGATTTAAATTCATTAATTGTTTCCAGTAACGGAAAACATAATAAACATTATACCATTAAACAATATTAAAATGGGTAAAACTCCGGTGGTTCTTTTTTATTTTGTATATAATAGTATATATAATAGAATGTACAGATCTAAAGAGTCGTCGAAGCCAAGTAAAGTATCTATTTGTCCAAAAGGTCAAATAGAAAGAGTCGCTTATACTACAAAGAAAAATGT
>Ga0164297_10001334_pt1 | contig 26510 bp, 27 predicted proteins | sample GEODES058metaG_FD_113539 | JGI IMG/M metagenome (GOLD analysis project Ga0164297, IMG submission 113539) | Dystrophic lake water microbial communities from Trout Bog Lake, Wisconsin, USA - GEODES058 metaG | ecosystem: Environmental > Aquatic > Freshwater > Lake | place: USA: Trout Bog Lake... | reverse complement strand
GAGGCGATGCCCTTTCCAAGAGAGGACACCACGCCGCCTGTGACGAAGACAAATTTGGTCATGTCGAGCTCGGGATTGTTCATGTCCCGGGAGGAGGAAAGAGCAATTATAGGTGTACTCTGGTACATTGCGATTCATGAAACACTTGAATAATAAACATTTTGTTTTGGGTCTAACTGGTGGTATTGCTTGTTACAAAGCTGCCGAGCTTTGTCGCGCCCTTATTAAAGAAGGTGCCACGGTGCAAGTGGTCATGACCGATGCCGCGTCTCAGTTCATCACGCCTGTGACCATGCAGGCGTTGTCGGACCGACCGGTCTTCAGCTCCCAGTGGGATCCCAGACAAAGCAACAACATGGCCCACATTAACCTCTCAAGGGATGCTGATGCGATCTTGGTTGCGCCCGCCAGTGCAGATTTTGTCGCTAAATTGCTACACGGGAGGGCCGATGATTTACTCAGCCTCATGTGTCTTGCAAGACCTATAGATAAAGTTCCCTTGATCATAGCCCCCGCGATGAATAAGGAAATGTGGGCCAACCCCGCCACTCAGCGTAACACTGCGCAACTCAAACTCGATGGTGTCCACGTTTTAGGGGTGGGCGCAGGAGATCAGGCCTGCGGTGAGGTGGGGGACGGAAGAATGCTAGAGCCCTTTGAAATAGTAGAGGAGCTGGAATCTTTTTTCACACAAAAAGTGCTAACGGGCAAACATGTTTTGATCACTGCAGGGCCAACCTATGAAGCCATTGATCCGGTCAGAGGAATTACCAACTTATCGAGCGGCAAAATGGGGTTTGCTATCGCCCGGGCTTGCCAACGAGCAGGTGCTTTTGTGAGTCTCATCTGCGGCCCCGTAGCGCTTAGTACTCCTCGCGGTGTAGAGCGAATCGATGTGACTTCTGCGCAGCAGATGTATCAAGCCGTTATGGGTTGTGCCAGTCAAGCAGATATTTTTGTCGCAGCAGCAGCAGTTGCCGACTGGCGAGCAAAATCGAGTGGCGAGCAAAAAATTAAAAAAAATCACACCCAAGAGCCTCCCCAAATAGATTTGGTTGAAAATCCCGATATTCTTAAAACCGTTGCTCAATTACCTAAGGCACAAAACGGAGAGCTCTATTGCGTGGGCTTTGCTGCTGAGAGCGAGGATTTACAGACTCTAGCCGTCGCTAAAAGAAAATCCAAAGGGGTCCCTCTGCTCGTAGCTAATTTAGGTCCTGCAACGTTTGGACGCGATGAAAACGCGTTGCTGCTGGTGGATGAGGGCGGTGTGCGCGAGCTCTCATGGGCAAGTAAAGATGAGTTAGCTCATGAGTTGGTAGGCGAGATCGCTCGAAGGATTCACTCAAAATAAACCTGCTAAATCAGGTAATCCAGGAGCGATAAGCAGGTGGAAAGCTTAAGGGCTTAAATTCGGCGTTAAACGCCCGTAGAGCCAAATCCACCCGTTCTCTGACTTGAGCTGGAAAACGCTTCTACTATCTTAAACTGCGGACGAATGATCGGTAAGAAAACCATCTGCGCTATCCTCTCGCCGGGGTTAATTGTGATGACCAGCTCGCTGGAGGCTGGATTTCTGTTCCATACGCTGATGTAGCATTGTTCTTTGTAGTCTGCGTCAATGACGCCGGTGCCATTTCCTAAAACTAGCCCCTTTTTATGTCCTAATCCCGAGCGAGGCAAAATAAAGGAACAAACCCCTGGGGTGTTCATATGGATTGCGATACCTGATGGTACCAACACGGCTGGTGCTTGAGGATGGATATGAAGTGGCTCACTCAGACACGCAAACAGATCTAGCCCAGCAGATTGCTCTGTGGAGTATTTGGGTAAGCCCCAGTCGTTGAGTCTTGTGTCTAAGATTGTGATTTCAAATTCGTATGTAGATTGCATGTTGTGAAAACTCTTTGTTTAGTTCAAGAAGAGAAGTGAAAAATCACTGAAAAGCAAGAAAGGTGAGGGTATCAAGGTATCAAGGTAGATCATGTTCGGGAAAGGGGGGGGAGGGAAACAAATTAAATTAAAGCACAGTGCATGTCCTCAATTGGGTCAGTGCAACTGGGTGCTGCCTGGAGCTTGAGGAATTATTTTAAAAAAACCACTCCCCATACTGCTGGACTCTAATTCTTGAGGGGTAGCCTCTCTAACGTCTTCAACTTTGATATGTATTCTTAGCGCTATACCTGCCAAAGGGTGGTTTGCATCGATAACGACATGCTCTGGATAAATTTCCGTAACTGTGTAAAAAAGATCCTTGGGTGCCTCTGGGTTGCACTGTGCTGGTAATGCATGTCCTTCTATTGTCATTCCTTCCTCTAGCTCTTTGGGAAACAGCGAGCGTTTCTCTAAAAAAACAAGCATCTCGTCGTAATCCCCAAATGCTTCTTCTGGTTCTAAATGAAGATCTAAGGTCGAGCCTTTGCTGTACCCCATCAAGGCTTCCTCAATCTTAACTAGCAGGTCATCCCCCCCCACAAAAAACTCTATTGGCTCATCAAGCTGATCAAGCGTTTCCCCCAAAGTGTCTTTGAGGGTCCAAGTCAGCGCAACGACGCATTGTGATGTAATTTCCATGGTTTGAGAAAAATGTAAAAATTAGAGGGACTAAGGCTTTGAAAGTTCAAAGAACTAAGATAAGCTTTAGAGGATTTAAAAATAACTGAAACAAAATGATGAACTTAAACCAACCCATCTCCATGCTTGCAGGTCTGAGCCCAAAAGAGTTCATGCAAAAGTATTGGCAAAAAAAACCTTTGTTGATAAAAGGAGCGTTCAAGGATTTTAAGCCCGTATTGAGTAGAGCTCAACTCTTTGAATTGGCAGAAAGCGACGAAGTTCACACAAGACTCATCGAGGCAAAGCATTTGGATGGGCACACAAAGTGGAGTGTCAAATACGGGCCAATTACGGGACGAGCTAGACCCTCCTTTACCCAAGAGTCTTGGACACTGTTGGTGCAGGGAGTGGATTTAATCAACGCTGATGCGGCTCGCTTGCTCAGAGAGTTTCGTTTTATACCCGATGCAAGACTTGATGATTTGATGATCAGTTATGCCTCGCACAGGGGAGGCGTGGGCCCGCACTTTGATAGCTATGATGTTTTTTTGATTCAAGCAAGCGGTCAACGCCTTTGGCGTATCGCAAAGCAAAAAGACCTCTCACTTAGAGAGGACACGCCACTCAAAATATTAAGCCACTTTGAGCCGCAAAATGAGTACGTCTTGGACCCAGGCGATATGCTTTATTTGCCCCCCATGTACGCCCATGAAGGTATAGCAGTGGGTGAATGTATGACCTATTCCGTAGGATTTAGAGCTCCTAAGAGTGACGAGTTGGCCCGTGATCTGCTAATTAGGCTGAGCGATGATGTACAAGATTTAATTGGATCTAAGCTCTACAGCGATCCTACACAAATGGCCGTAGCCATGCCAGCGCAAATTCCGCCAGCTCTTCAGCATTTTGCAATGTCCGCTTTAGCTGAGGCAATTGATCGACCTATTGTTTTCTCCCGGTTGTTGGGAGAGATGCTGAGCGAACCAAAGGACCACGTTTGGTTCCAGTCCAGTGCGCCCGCTACCACCAAGGTGAGAAAGGGGGCACACCCATTTCCAAACGGCATACGTTTGGATGATCAAACTAAGATGCTATTTGACGAGCATTTTATTTTTATAAATGGGGAGGGGTGGAGGGCTACTGCTAAAGATAAAACTTTGATGAGACTTTTAGCCAATCAACGTAGCCTTTCAAAAGAGCAATTGACATCCGCCTCAGAGGACGCAGTTGCGTTGATTAGAAATTGGTTGGATGCGGGTTGGGCTCACTCTTCTCAAATAGTTCCTAAATGAGCCCAAACTCAGGATTAAAACAATTTTTAGTTTCGCTAATCTATATGCTTCTAGGATTTACCACTATAATGCATAGCTGAGTTATGGGGGTTAATGTCCATCTGCTCAGTCGCAGACCTCTGTGACGCTTTTAAATTTTTCTTCTCCAAATATTTTAAGGAAATCAGACATGAATAAATCGCTCCTCTTGGCAAGCTTGTTGGCTATCGCTTTAGTTGCTTGTGGCAAAAAAGAAGCTCCTCCTGCACCTGCAGCACCTGCAGCACCTGCAGCACCTGCAGCTGAGGCTCCAGCAGCGCCCGCAGCACCTGCAGCCGATGCCGCAGCTCCAGCAGCTACTGATAAGAAGTAATTCTTAAGTCCAACGCTAGATGAGATCGAGGTAGTTTTAAATATCTGCCTCATCTCTAAATTGCTTGAAAACACCCTCTTTGGAGGGTTTTTTTTGACTTCAAATAAATGTAAGAGTGATGCAGATTAAAGCACTGTGACCCAAGGCGAGCCGGTATCTGGAGCGGCAACCAATAAATCGTTTTCACTGCACCCAAGCGCTTGACTTAGGCAGTTTAAAACAATGTCGGGTCGGTTGTTTCGTTCACTCAAGTGAGCTGCCAACACTTTGTTGAGGCTAGAGTGATTTAATTCACTCGCAAGCTTACAGGCCGCAGTGTTAGATAGATGGCCAAATGGGCCGGATATGCGGTCTTTTAAAAACTGAGGATAAGAGCTAGACTGAAGGAGCTCAGAGTCGTGGTTGGTCTCCAGCATTAAGGCGTTACACCCCCTTAAATGCTCAAAGACGTGAGGGCTTATGTGGCCCAAATCTGTCAATACCCCTAGACTGACTGATCCATCTGAGATTCTGACTTGAAGGGGCTCTCTTGCATCGTGAGGCACAGTAAATGGGGTCACTTGTAATGCGCCTAATCCAATGACTTGGGTGTCCTTTGCCACATTGATCTGAGAGTCGCTGAACCCCCACCCTAAACCGTTGCAGGCCAACCATGTGCCTTGACTCATCCAAACGGGAATTCCAAGTGAGCTGGCCACTCTTTTGGTGTGTCCCACATGATCCACATGTTCATGGGTAATGAAAATGGCGTCTAAATTGTCAAGAGTAAGATCGGCTTGTATGAGCCTTCGCTCAAGCTCTTTGAGTCCCAGACCACAATCAATCAACATCCTGGTGGATTGAAGACCGCACTGTGCCTCCACCACCGATGCGTTTCCTGTGCTGCCGCTTCCAAGGTTCTTAAATCTAAGCACGCTGAGAGCAATTAGAAGTCAAAAAGAACAAAGTGATTACTTCAATTCATCAACCAGAATGGACGCGATCGTGTTGGCGATCTCCCCTTTATCGGGGTCCCCAGCGTTGTTTAACACACTGATCTTGGTAGTCTCGTTTTCGCTGACCATTTTGAGTCTGTATTTCTGAGGTCCAACGACAGTTGTTTTGGAGGGAGTAAATAAGCTTTTGTACCAAGGCACATCACTCTTTTCTTTTGGTTTATCAACAAAGCGCACAAAATAAAGCCCAGCTTTACGGTCTCTGTCCTCCACCGTAAAGCCTCCTCTATCAAGCGCAACTCCCAGCCTTCTCCATGCACTGTCAAATCCTTGTGAGAGCACAACAACGGGTGAACCGTCCACCTTCATCATTTTGGCTGACAAAGACAGAGTAATTCCCTCTAAAGACTTAGAAGCGAACTCTGGTGAGGAACCTAATTTGACCATTAGTTTACGCAAAAATTCGTTCTCTAACTCTAAGTCATTGGGACGCGGTTTCCAAGTAGTGGTTATCTTGGATATATCCGTGTATTCTTCTGAGATACCTCGCTGCGAGATGTAGATCTCACAACTATCGGGTCCAGTAGACTCAATTCGAGTGCGGTACCTATCCCTGAGTCCGCTGTCGCTTACCGAGGTCATTACTTTGCCCAGGTAGCGGTGAAATAAATCTTGAGGAAGATTGGCTTTATTCTCTGCCCAATCTGTTTCTAAGAGTCCCAACTCTTTTTGATCGGTTGTGTAAACGAATCCGTTCTCTAACCAAAATGCGTGTATGAGTGGCCAAACTTGGTCAGAGGATTTTTTGACTACCAACCAGCGCTGCCCCCCGTCCCTTGCAATACTGATGTCTCCAATGTTGGATGGGCTCACTTTAGTTGGATTGGCCTGGTTACCGATGTTCTTTGCGCTCACTCCGCCTGGGATAGCGTACCTGGCGTTGCTAGGTAATTGGGATAGGTCGGGTGGGATATCTAATGGGGTCGTTTTTACTTCTGAGGATGTTTTGTAATCAACTTTATTACCGTTAAAAGTAGTCGACTCGCAACCGGTTAAGATCGATAGAGCGGAAAATGCAAGGAGCATTACAGCGATGTCCGTTAGTCCTGGCAATCGAGTTTTTTGATATTGTGAAGAAAACGTGTTCAAGTAAATTCCTTGGCTTTGGTTCAAAGCAAACCTGCTGAGGTAAGTGCTTGTTGGAGGACGTGCTCGTTGCTTTGGGTAAGTGGGGTCATAGGCAGTCGCATTGTGCTTTTGCAAAGTCCCATCTTAGACATGGCCCATTTGACAGGGATGGGATTTGCTTCCACGAACAAGTGCTTGTGGATGGGCAAGAGTTGAAACTGGATTTGCATGGCTTTTTTTACATCGCCTGCAATGGCAGCCATGCACAACTCATGCATGAGTTTAGGGGCAATGTTAGCACTAACGCTCACATTTCCACGTCCACCACAAAGCATCAGAGCAACTGCGGTTGGATCGTCCCCTGAATAAACGCTAAAACTAGAGGGTAACTCTTTAATCAACCACTGAGCTCGTTCGATGTTGCCGGTTGCTTCCTTGATGCCCACTATGCCTGGGACCTTGGACAATCTAAGTACAGTGTCATGTTGAAGATCGGCAACTGTACGCCCTGGTACGTTGTACAAGACCGTGGGTAAGTCAACAGATTCTGCAATGCTTTTGAAATGCAAGTACTGTCCCTCTTGGGTAGGCTTGTTGTAGTAGGGAACCACCTGAAGTTGACAGTCGGCACCCACTTTTTTAGCAAATTTTGCAAGCTCAATTGCTTCACTTGTTGAATTAGCCCCGCATCCCGCCATGATGGGTACGCGCCCTTTGGCTTGCTCAACTGAGACATGAATAATCTCACAGTGCTCGTCCACATTGACCGTGGGGGACTCACCCGTTGTACCGACTACTGCGATGCAGTCCGTGCCCTGATCGATATGCCAATCGATGAGTTTGCGAAGAGTTGCGTAATCAACGCTTGAGTCTTCATGCATCGGTGTAACAAGGGCGACGATACTTCCGGTAATAGGTGTCATGAATGCAGATTAAAAGATCTAAAGTTAGCTATTCTAACGAGATGTGGCCCGGTATAACCGAGCAGGGGTAACTTCCTTTTGAGCCCGAGCGGCAACAATTCTTTGAACACATCGATCGGGACGCTCCAAATACACCTCCTCAAAGGAAATGACTCGTAGATTTGCGCAAATCTGAAGTAATTCGCCTGTTTTTAGCAAAAACTCAGGTCTTCTTGGGCGTCCAATCGCTTCATGGCCTGCTGAAAATGTTTCATAAATTAAGATGCCATCCTCTGCTAAAGCCTGCAAAATGTGCGGCCATAAGGGTCTCCACAAATAATTAGTAACGATAATACCGTTGAAATATGTGCCCTCAAAAGGCCAGTTGGCCTCTTGAGTAAGTGCTGGATCCGCAAGTTGCGCAGCCTCTAGATCACACTGCAAAACCTCTCCATAAGCCCGACAAGCTTGTACACAAACTGGATCTTTATCCACTCCAAGTACCTTTCGTCCGGATTCGAAGAGCCATTTCATATGTCTGCCCTGTCCGCAGGCTAAATCCAGTATTTCAGGACTCTGACCATCCTTTGGCGATGAGCTCTTTGGGATCAGATGAGCCCAACGCAAAACCCACTCGGAGGGTGGGATTGGATCGGTTTTTATGAGCACCTAAAAGCAACTCCACATTTGATTTGCAGTATCAATCACAAAGTCAGGTTTTAGGTAAAGCAAGAAAACAAAAAATAAAACGAGTGCGATTAGCAAAAATAAAGCAGCCTTGAACCAAGCTTTACCGCAAGGATATGCCTGCGGTAACGCATCGTTTTGGGACGAATCAAGTTCAAGTTCAGGCATTAAGTTTAAGTTGCAAAGGTCTGGAAAACAAAAGTTCAAACCGGTACAAGTGGGCGAACGACCGGGGTATCTTTAACGGGTAAGTTGATCAGTGCAGCAAAGAAACCAAGAGCAGCGCACAGTTTCCAAACCAAATCATAGTTTCCGTACAGATCGTATAAATAGCCCCCTAGCCAGACCCCCATAAAGCTGCCCAATTGATGGCTTAAAAAGACAAAACCGCTCAGCATGGACAGGTGGGCAACGCCGAAAATTTGCGCTATGACCGCGTTGGTGGGCGGGACCGTAGAGAGCCATAAAAACCCCATGACGCTTGAGAATATATAGACGCTTTGGGCAGATAAAGGAGTATTTATAAAAATGATGATCGCTATAGCCCTACCCAGGTAAATGGCCGATAGTATTTTGTTTTTAGCAAATTTTTGTCCCAGCGTTCCAGCCAAGTAAGTTCCAAAGACATTGAAAAGACCAATTAACGCTAAAGCGTAGCTTGCGACCTGGGGTGATAGCCCGTGATCTTTTAAATATCCAGGCATGTGTACGGCAATAAAAACCACTTGAAAACCGCACACAAAATACCCAGACATGAGGAGTTTAAAACTCCTCAAACCGAAAGCTTCCCGTAAAGCTTGAAGGACACTTTGTTTGTAAACACCTTGGGTTGCGAGTTCAAAGTTAGGCTCCCTCAAGCCTAAGGACAAGGGCAGAATAACTAAAACCGCACAAGCTAAAACGACCAGCGCTGTATACCAACCCAGGGAGGAGATCAGCCACCCCTCAGTGGGTACCATTAAAAACTGCCCAAATGAGCCTGCCGCAGCAGTCACACCCATTGCCCAGGACCTTTTGTGTGCAGGGATATTTCTACCAATTAATCCGTAAATGACGGCGTAAGTTGTGCCCGCTTGGGCCGAGCCAATTAAAAGCCCAGCAGTCAAAATCAACACCTGCGGCGTCTCAGAGTTGGCCATGCCCAAGATACCGAGCGCATAAAACAACGCGCAGACGACAATTACTTTGAAAGCTCCAAATCGGTCCGCTAATATTCCGGAAAATATCCCAACCAAACCCCAGGTCAAGTTTTGAACGGCGATTGCAAACGAGTAATCTTGACGAGTCCAGTCGTGAGCTTGTGTCATCGGTTGAAGCCATAATCCAAACCCGTGGCGCACGCCCATCGCAAGAGAGATGACGGCGGCGCCGCATATAAGAACTTGCCACATGGGCAAAGGCGCCACTGGAGTTGACGGATTCGCCTGTTTTGGGGTATTGGATTGAGTTGTGTTCATGGATACGGTATTGCTTTTTGTAATGCTTGAGGTATATTTTCGCTTATTCTGGGGTAGATTTAAGTTCGCTTCATCTCGAATATGAATATCAATAATGTACTAATTTTTTTAAATTCTTTATACCGTCGGAGTTCGATTTTTTCTAGATCCTGTTAATTTGTCCAGTTAAGTGAAATGACTTTGATTACAATTGCGCGCTATGGCCACAAAACAAACTGATTATTCTGAGAGTTCGATTCGAGTTCTAAAGGGACTTGAACCTGTTAAACAACGTCCTGGTATGTACACCCGTACGGACAATCCCCTGCATATTATCCAAGAGGTTTTGGACAACGCGGCGGATGAGGCGCTTGCCGGTCACGGGAAAAAAATTAGCGTGACCCTGCACACGGACGGATCTGTGAGCGTGGATGATGACGGGCGCGGAATCCCGTTTGGAATGCATCCGCAGGAAAAAGCACCCGTTATTGAGCTTGTCTTCACACGCCTTCACGCAGGCGGAAAATTCGATAAAGGTTCGGGCGGGGCGTACAGTTTTTCAGGCGGTCTGCACGGGGTGGGGGTCAGCGTTACCAACGCCCTGTCCAAACGCATGGAAGTAACTTCTTATAGGGAAGGTAAGGCAGCGCACTTGGCCTTTCAAGGGGGGGACGTCACTGAGCCTTTGAAGGTTCAAAAGATAGGTGCTGACATGCGCCCTACGGGGACTTCGGTCAGGATGTGGCCCGACGCGAAGTACTTTGAATCTACAAACTTGCCCATGCAAGAGTTGACTCACCTCCTGCGCTCTAAAGCCGTATTGATGCCGGGTGTGAGTGTGGAGCTAAGGATTGAAAAAACCAAGGAAGTGCAGACCTGGGTTTACAAGGCGGGTCTAAGGGATTATTTGATGCAGTCCTTAACCGCCGACCCTGTCATACCTTTATTTGAGGGCGAGGGTTTTGCAGATGCGAGTCACGAGTCTTTTGCTGAGGGGGAGGGTGCACATTGGTGCGTTGCCTTTACAGAGGACGGACATCCTCTTAGAGAGAGCTATGTGAATTTAATTCCCACCAGTGCGGGTGGAACTCACGAAAGTGGTTTAAGGGACGGTTTATTCAGCGCCGTAAAGAGCTTTATCGATTTACATGCCTTGCTACCCAAAGGGGTAAAACTATTGCCCGAAGATATCTTTGCAAGAGTGAATTTTGTGCTGAGTACAAAAGTGTTGGATCCGCAGTTTCAAGGGCAAATTAAAGAGCGCTTGAACTCGCGGGACGCAGTCAGGTTGGTCTCAAGTTTTGTAAGACCTAGCCTTGAGCTGTGGCTCAACCAACACGTGGACCTTGGGAAGAAGTTGGCAGAGCTTGTCATCAAAGCGGCTCAGTTGCGCCAGCGTGCGGGTCAAAAAGTAGAGAAAAGAAAGGGCTCCGGTGTAGCCGTACTGCCGGGTAAGTTGACCGACTGTGAAAGCAAAGATATTGCCAACAATGAGGTCTTTTTGGTGGAGGGAGATAGTGCGGGTGGCAGCGCCAAGATGGGACGAGACAAGGAGACCCAAGCTGTGTTGCCTTTGCGAGGTAAGGTGCTCAATACATGGGAGGTCGAGCCTGACCGCTTATTTGCCAACACCGAAATACACGACATTGCAGTGGCCATCGGTGTCGACCCCCACGGAGCAAACGATTCGCCCGATCTGAGTGGACTGCGTTACGGCAAGGTCTGTATCTTATCGGATGCGGATGTGGACGGCTCGCATATCCAAGTCTTGTTGCTGACTTTATTTTTCCGCCACTTCCCCAAGCTCATTGAGACCGGCCATGTCTACGTTGCTCGCCCCCCCCTCTTTAGGGTGGATGCGCCTGCGAGGGGGAAGAAACCAGCTACAAAAATGTACGCTTTAGACGACGCTGAGTTGAACGCTATTTTGGACAAACTGCGCAAGGACGGAGCGCGCGAGGGTAGTTGGAGCATCTCCCGCTTTAAAGGCCTGGGGGAGATGAATGCGGAGCAGTTATGGGAGACCACCCTCAACCCGGACACAAGGCGCTTGTGGCCGGTTCAGCTTGGGGATATTAATTTCGGTGATACCGAAAAGCTGATCACTCAACTTATGGGCAAGGGCGAAGCAGCGGCTCGCCGCGAGCTGATGGAAATACATGGTAACGAAATTGAGATCGATGTCTAATGTCTGAAATATTTACACCCACAGAAATCGCTGACCCCTCTGACAACGAAATCAGCCTTGGCAGGTACGCACAGCGTGCCTACCTTGAATACGCACTCAGTGTGGTTAAGGGACGCGCATTGCCCGATGTTTGTGACGGTCAAAAGCCCGTACAAAGAAGAATACTTTACGCAATGCAAAGAATGGGTCTTGCGTTTTCCGGCAACTCTGGTGCCAAGCCAGTCAAATGCGCCCGCGTAGTCGGCGATGTACTTGGTCGTTTTCACCCCCACGGAGACCAAGCAGCCTATGACGCACTGGTGCGTATGGCCCAGGACTTTGCCCAGCGCTATCCCCTGATTGATGGACAAGGCAACTTTGGCTCAAGAGACGGGGACGGAGCGGCGGCAATGCGCTACACAGAGGCCCGTTTGTCCAAAATTACCACTTTGTTACTGGATGAAATAGATGAGGGCACCGTAGATTTTCAGTCCAACTATGACGGCTCCACGGAGGAGCCTAGACTGCTTCCATCGCGTTTGCCTTTTTCGCTTTTAAACGGCGCCAGCGGCATCGCTGTTGGAATGGCAACGGAGATCCCGAGCCACAACTTAAACGAGATTGCTCAGGCTTGCGTTTCACTAATTAAGACTCCAAAAATGAGTGACGCAGAGTTATACGCACTCATTCCTGGACCTGACTATCCTGGTGGGGGTCAAATCATCAGTAGCCCAGACGATATCAGGGAGGCTTACTCAGGTGGGCGCGGCTCCCTCAAAGTTAGGGCTAGATGGGTGATTGAGGATTTGGCCAGATCTCAGTGGCAAATTGTTGTGAACGAGTTGCCCCCTGGTGTAAGCACACAAAAAGTGCTTGAAGAGATAGAGGAGATCACCAACCCCAAAGTTAAGGCGGGCAAGAAAAGTTTAACTCAAGACCAAAATCAATTAAAAGCAACAGTGCTGGGCGTGCTGGATGCGGTGAGAGATGAGTCCAGCAAAGACGCTCCCGTTCGTTTGGTGTTTGAACCTAAATCAAGGACTATTGCGCAATCCGAATTCGTTCAAATACTCCTGGCTCACACCAGTTTAGAGAGCTCTACCTCCATTAACCTGACATCTGTGGGAATGGATGGACGTCCGACTCAAAAATCCTTGCGGGAGATGTTATCCGAGTGGGTTGAGTTCAGGCAGGCTACGGTACAAAGGCGCACCCAGTTCAGGCTAAATAAGGTGCTCGACCGCATTCACATATTAGAGGGGCGCCAACTCGTCCTCTTAAATATTGATGAAGTCATCGCAATTATTCGTCAAAGCGATGAACCCAAACCTGCGCTGATGGCTCGCTTTAAATTAAGCGAGCGACAGGCAGAGGACATCTTAGAGATTCGTCTGCGACAGTTGGCAAGACTTGAGGCGATCAAAATTGAGCAAGAGCTCAAAGAGTTGCGCGACGAGAGGTCCAAGTTAGAGGACATCTTGGGCAGCGCAACATCGCTTAGGAAAGTACTGGTCAAAGAAATTGAGGCGGATGCAAAGCAGTTTGGAGACGCAAGGCGCACTCTGATCCAAGAGGACAAGCGTGCAGTCATTGAGGTAAAAATTGTTGATGAACCGGATGCGGCCGTAGTCTCCGAGAAGGGTTGGGTCAGAGTTCGCCAGGGTCACGGTCACGATCCAAGCACCTTCGCCTTTAAATCGGGGGATGCGCTCTACGATACGTTTGAGTGCAGGACAGTCGACACATTGATTGTCTTTGGTAGCAACGGGCGCGTTTACTCCGTTGCCGTTTCAGCTTTGCCGGGGGCAAGAGGGGACGGGCAACCCATCACGACGCTCATTGATCTTGAGTCTTCCACCCAGCCCATTCATTATGAGGCCGGCGGGGGAGATCAAACGGTGTTGATCAGCACGTCTGGTGGATACGGCTTTTTGGCAAATATCGAGCATATGGTGTCAAGGAATAAGGCTGGCAAATCGTTTGTAACTTTGGGGCAGGGGGAGACTTTGTGCAGACCCTCGGAGGTGAACTCGGCCACCAACATCGAACCCGAATCGGCTTGGGCAGCTGCTTCGCATGTGGTTTGTGTATCAACGGGTGGAAGAATATTGAGTTTTCCTATTGCGGAGTTAAAACTCATGGAGAAAGGGGGACGAGGGCTTACTTTGATGGATTTGGAGCCAAAGGACACATTGGCTGGCGCAGCAGCTTACACCAAGAGCGTAGTCATAAGTGGTCTGGGGCGTGCTGGAAAGCCAAAAGAGGAGACACTAGAGGCCCGTTCTCTAACAAGTGCCAGGGGCGCTCGCGCCAGAAAAGGAAAGGCAGTAGACTTAGGCTTTAAGCCAAGTGGTGTGCTGCGTTTAGAGTGAGAGGCAAAGGCAGAGGCAAAGGCAAAGGCAGAGGCAGGGGCAGATTAATTTCTCCCCCCCCTCATTAACTAACTATTTTTTAAGCTTGATCGATAAGCAATAAGGCTTTTGTACTCAATGAAAGTTAGCGACATTTTAAGAGTAAAGGGTGGCACTTTGTACACCGTCGGTCCTTTGGACTTGTTGTCTGATGCTGTCCAAGTTATGGCAGAAAAAGATATTGGCTCCTTGGTGGTGATGGAGCACGGTGAGTTGGCAGGGATGCTGACATTTAGGGAAGTCATCCAAGCAATTGTTCAAAACAAAGGCGCTTCGCCGGGTGAGACGGTGATTAAATCTGCAATGGATGACCATCCCATGACTTGCACACTGGAGACAGAGCTCGATGAGGTCAGGCGCATGATGCTGGAGCGTCACGCGCGCTACATGCCAGTGATTAATCAGGGCATGCTAATGGGGGTGATCAGTTTGTATGATGTAGCAAAAGCGGTTGTGGATAGCCAAAACTTTGAGAACAAAATGTTGAAAGCCTATATCAAGGACTGGCCAAACCAAGAATAATTCTTTCAGGCACCAACTCTAGAGTTTTGAATAAACAGGGCTCCTTTTTTTCCACTCATTACACAACTAATCTAAAAAATATGTCCGGAAATACGTTTGGAACTTTATTTGCGGTAACCAATTTCGGCGAGTCCCACGGTCCCTCTATAGGTTGCGTGATTGATGGCTGCCCCCCCGGCATGGCTTTGTCTGTGGAAGATATTCAACCCGATTTAGACCGTCGTCGCCCAGGCACCAGTAAATTCGTGACCCAGCGAAACGAGAGCGATACGGTACAAATACTAAGCGGTGTTTTTGAAGGCGTTACAACGGGTACGCCCATTGCACTTTTGATTCCCAACGAAGATCAACGCAGCAAAGATTACTCGCAGGTGATGGCCACTTTTAGGCCAGGTCATGCAGACTACACTTACCAGCAAAAATATGGGCTACGCGACCCAAGAGGGGGCGGGCGATCGTCGGCCCGGCTCACCGCACCCACCGTTGCTGCTGGCGCAGTTGCAAAGAAATGGCTTTTCCAGAATTACAAAACGACTTTTCAAGGTTGTATGACCCAGATCGGTCCCCTTGAAATACCCTTTGAGTCGTGGGAGCACGTTCATCAAAATCCTTTTTTTGCACCTACGAGCCAAATTGCTGAGCTCGAGCGGTATATGGAGCAGTTGCGCAAATCGGGAGACTCATGCGGTGCAAGACTAAGGGTCACAGCAAGCCGTGTACCTGTGGGCTTGGGCGAGCCTTTGTTTGATAAGTTAGATGCCGATATTGCTTGGGCCATGATGGGACTGAACGCGGTAAAAGGGGTAGAGATAGGTGCGGGCTTTAAATCTGTCACTCATTTAGGTAGCGAGCACGGCGATGAGCTCACCTCGAGTGGCTTTAAATCCAATAATGCAGGCGGCGTACTTGGGGGAATCAGTACAGGACAAGACTTGGAGGTCAGCCTAGCGATTAAACCAACCAGTTCAATCTTGATTGAAAAAGATTCATTGGATTTGAAGGGACAACCTGTGAAAGTGATGACCAAAGGTCGACATGATCCCTGCGTTGGAATTAGAGCTACGCCAATCGCAGAGGCTTTGCTGGCCCTGGTTGTGATGGAACACGCGCTTCGCAATAGAGCGCAGTGCGCTGATGTGCTCAGACCTTTTAAACCCATCTAGATCACTGAGCAGCGTTTACTCGTTGGGTTTAAAGGTAAACACTATCTCCGGGGGGACGCTTCCGTCCGTGTCTCTTGGGAACCTTTCGGTCTTATCGATGGCGTTTAAAACTGCAGCATCCCACGCAGCGTTGCCACTTGGTTTTGTTAATTTTTTAGAGATGATCGTTCCATCGGGCGCCAATCTCACCAAAACCTCTGCGGACGGGTTCTCGGAGGAGGATATTTCGGGGTAGGTGATGTTTGGCTTGACCCGACCTTTAAGTCGCCCAGCGTAGGAGGCCGAGGGACCAGACGCTCGCGCTGCAGTTCCAGAGGAGTTGGGAGCGCCGTTTGCGCCGACCATTCCAGTTAGTTTTTGGAGGTTTTCTCTTCTAAGATCTTCGACCTTTTTGTCCTCGGCTTTACTGCGTGCAGCGTCTTGGGCCTGTTTAGCGGCGTCTAATTTTTCTTTGGCTTTTTTCTCTTTTTCAAGCTTCTCTTTTTCTGCTTTTTCTCGTTCTGCTTTGTCCTTGAGCGCTTTTTCTTTTTCTAATCTTTCCTTTTCTGCTCTGTCTTTGTCTGCCTTTTGTTTCTCTGCTTTTACTTTTTCCGCCTTTTCTTTTTCCGCCTTTTCTTTCTCTGCTCTTTCTTTATCTAATTTTTCTTTCCTCAAGCGCTCATTCTCTAAAAGTATTTTCGCTTGACGCTCTTTCTCCAACCTCTCCTCCTCAATTTTCTTAAGCCTGGCCGTTGCCAGTTGCGCCTCTTGGATGGCCTGCGTGTTGTCAACAGGCTGTGGGGGTTTAGGAGGAGGCGGCGGCGGCGTAGGTTGGACGGTTTCAGCTGGCTTTGCTGGTTCAACTGGTGGGACTGTATCGACAGGGAGTTGATCTAGTTTGGGCGCTGCGAGTTGGGGAATAGAGCTCCACAGCTCAGCCTCCGTGGAGTCTTGTGGGGTATGGTAATTCCAAGAAACTCCCCAAGTCAAAGCCAACAGCAAAGCCAAGTGGACTATGACCGAGAAGACCACTGAGCGCGCTCTCGCCTCCTTAAACGAGGGGGGAGCAAACTCGTGAAATGAGAGCTGTTGGCTCATGCGCAATCAATTAAGGAGTTGTACTGATAAGCCCACACGTTGGACTCCAGCCTTTTGAAGTTTATCCATAACTGTGATGACTTCCTCATAAGCCAGAGTGCGATCGGCACTAATGATAACGGGCGTGTTTGAGGAATCACCCTCAAGTGAGAGCACTTGTTGAGCGAGGTTATCTAAACTTGCTTTTAACTTTGTCTCAAGACCTTCTTTGGAGGAATTATTTTTGGAATTGATCTCAATGGATTTGTCTTTGTGCAGCTCAATGGTGATGATTTGATCCGGTGCTTGAGAGGCCTTTCCCACACTTGGGACATCAATGACGCTGGGCGCAATAAGGGGGGCAGTCACCATAAAGATGATCAACAACACCAACATGACATCAATGAAAGGAACCATATTGATTTCATTGATAGTGCGTCGACCTTTATGAGAGCGTGAAGCTAATGCGGGCATGTTATTTGATATTGGATGGGTTAGGTTTTACAACCATTCTTAAAGCAAATCTTGGTTGATTGCGGCCTCGTGAATTAGAGGTTGGTGCATTACAACATCGTGCATTACAACTGTGAGTTCGGACTGCTGACATTGCGCTGTAATATGTTTGAGAACTCCTCAATAAAAGTTTCAAGCTTGTTGGACACTCTGTCTATGTCCCTGGCAAAGGTGTTGTAGGCCAAAACGGCAGGAATCGCAGCAAACAGACCAATCGCTGTGGTTATAAGTGCCTCAGCAATACCTGGAGCAACTTTAGCAAGCGTTACTTGTTGCAACTGGGCGAGCCCGGTAAATGCGTGCATGATCCCCCAAACCGTGCCAAATAAACCAACGTAAGGGGAGACGGATCCAACTGATGCAAGAAGTGATAGCGAGGACTCAATAGAGTCCATCTCTCGCTGAATACTCGCTCTCATTGCTCGCCTAGCCCCCTCCATGAGTTGGGCCGTATCGGTGACTTTGCGCTCTCTTAGTTTTTGGAACTCCCTCATGCCGCTGGCAAAAATACGCTCCATGGGGCCCCCCGTCTTTGAGTTTTGAACGGCAGCGGTAAACAACTCATTTAAGCTCTTCCCGGACCAAAAATCACGTTCAAACTCATCATTAAGGCGATTTACTTTTTTGAGGGAAAAATGCTTGCTAAAAATGGCAGCCCAACTTTGAATGGATACAAAAAGGAGTAGGGCAACCACTGCCTGCACGACCCAACTCGCGCCAATGACAAGCTGAATGATCGAGAAATCTTGATTCATAATTTTTCCAAAATTAAACTGGGTATTCTTGTGGGCCGACCACTTTGGACATTGATCCATCCAATTCGTATGGTCCCTGAGCAAAGAAGCCTCATCTCTTGTCTGTCCAAAAATGGCTCTTGGGGCAAACTTTTCTCAACCCCGTCATTGTAATTCTCAATAGATCCTGAAGCTCCTAAAGATCCTAGAGCTCCTAAAGCTCCTAAAGCTCCAGGAGCCAACCCAATGCTCATCACTTGGTGGGTGAGTAGGGGCGGGTTTAGAAATGCCTTTTGCTCTAGCGTTAAACTGCTTCTTCCTTTATCAACGATTAGGGTATGAATTTCTAAAAAGTCATCCAATACGGCCGGTGCGTGGTACTTTATGTGCGTCTCGCTCACCACGAACATACACCCCAGTTCAGCCTTTATTTTTTGTTGACTGATACCAAGAGATCTGAGCCACTCGGTTCTTGCGCGCTCGAAGAACTTTAAATAGTTTGCGTAAAAGACAATGCCCCCCGCGTCCGTGTCTTCCCAGTAAACTCTCAAAGCGTGCCTGTAACCCCTTTCCTCACTCATGCTCCCCCCCGTATCAAAAGCCCCAAACGAGTCACCGCCTCTTCAAGTGCAGCGCTTGAGCTCGCCGTAGAAAAGCGAATGTACTGATTTGTATTTTGAACCCCAAAATCGCGCCCTGGAGCAACAGCCACGTAGGCCTTGTTAAGAAACTCGAAAGCCAAATCCCAACTTCCAGAGATACCTAATTGATGACAAACCTCTGTGCAATCAGCCCATGCATAAAAGGCTCCGTCTGGCGTCACAGGTACATTCAGTCCGAGTTTGTTAAGCGCCGGGACAAAAGTGTCCCGCCGGGCTTTGAACTGCGCCCGTCGTTCATCAAAAAGAGCCAAACTCTGTGGCTCAAAACATCCAAGTGCAGCGTGCTGAGACACAGTGCTGGGACAAATAAAGAGATTTTGAGCCAACCGCTCGACTGCGCTGACAACCGGTTCAGGAACTACCAACCACCCTAGACGCCAACCCGTCATATTAAAGTACTTGGAGAAACTGTTGACGCTGATCACTTGGTCACTCAAGGACAAAGCGCTCTTTGCGAATTGCTCTTCATAACTGAGTCCGATGTAGATCTCATCGGCGATGCAAATCCCCCCCTTTGACTCAACAAAATCCAAAATACCTTTTAAAACGTCAGGGGCTATCGATGTCCCCGTTGGGTTGGAGGGCGAAGCAAGGAGTACCCCCCTTGTGTGCGGACCCCAGTGTTCTTTGACTTGTTCAAGATTTAATTGGAAGCGGTCTTTGGCGTTCGTCGTAATCAGCTTTGGTGTACCCCCACAAGCTAAAACAAATTGACGATTACACGGGTAACACGGGTCGGGCATTAAGATCACATCCCCGTGCTCGACCAAGGCCAGACAGGCCAGTTGAAGAGCCGCCGAGGCGCCCGAGGTGATGATGATGCGCTTAGGCGGTACGTTTAAGCCGAACTTGTCTGTGTACCACTCACTGATGCGCTCACGAAGTGACTCTAGACCCACAGCGTGAGTGTACTGAGTGGTACCGTCGCGAATTACTTTCATAGCCCGCTCTTGTACCAAAGGCGCAGCCGTAAAGTCGGGCTCCCCTATGTTCAAGCTGAGCATCTCTTTGCCGCTTGCTTTGAAAGCGGTAGTTTGTGCAACCTGGGCCGCCGCTTTGGCGATCTCCATCACATAAAAGGGCTCAATTTGGCGAGCTCGTTGGGTAATGCGCATCATGGATTGGCCTTGCCGTTAAACCTTGCCACGGCCCATCTCAGCAGCCCTTAATGTGTGAGCCAATCCGTTTAGCACAGCATTGACGTATTTGTGTCCGTCCGTTCCGCCAAACTCCTTGGCCAACTCGATGCACTCGTTGAGCACAACTTTGCAGGGTATATCGATGCAGTGTTTGAGCTCGTAGGCTCCGATCCACATCACGCTGCGCTCAATGGGGGAGATTTCGGTGAGCGGGCGGTCAAGCAGTGGCGTGATTAACTCATCCAGCGCGGCTGCTTGCAAAGTGGCCCCATAAAGCAACAAGTCATAGTGAACGCTGTCGGCCTTGTTGAAGCCACTCAACCCTCGTGTGAATTGGTCCACATCCTCTGGCGTGTTCTTGCCCACTATGAATTGATAAAGTGCTTGCACAGCAAATTCCCTGGAGCGAGAGCGGGGAGAGGCTTTTGCGCTGGGACGTTTTTTTATGGGAGCGGGAGGCTCATTCAAATGAGGAGACTCCCCGTCAATGGGTGATGTTGAAAGTGGATCTGACGGGGATGAAGATAAGGTGGGCGAGGAGAGCGTTGAGGGGGCAGTGTCTGGCGGATTAAGGGAATCGGCTACCTGGTCATCACGGGTAGCATGGGAAGCATGGGAAGTATGGGTGGGAAGGTTGGAAGAATTCACAGATCGATTCCCAATAGGTGAGACATCTCAACGGCTGCCCGAGCGGCCTCTCGTCCCTTCTCCTCTTGTCGCGCTAAGGCTTGAACCATGTTCTCAGTTGTGATGACAGCGTTGATGATGGGAACCTCATAATCCAAGCTGACTCGGTTGATGCCTGCAGCCGACTCATTGGATACCAGCTCAAAGTGATAAGTCTCCCCCCGTATGACACACCCAAGTGCAATGAGTGCGTCAAACTCCCCCCCAGAGGCGAGTGTTTGAAGTGTGATGGGGATCTCAAGTGCACCGGGTACTTGGACGAGCGTGATGTGCTTAGCCGATACCCCCAAGCTCACCAACTCCTGCAGGCAAGCCTCTCGTAGTGCGTCGGTGACAGAGTCATTGAACCGAGATTGAACGATCCCAATTTTGAAATGTTTGGCGTGTGCGCTCAAATCAGTCACCGAGTAATGGACGATAGGAGTCTTTTGATGGCCGCCCTTTTTAGATACACTTTTTTTAGATTTTGTGCTTGACGCTCCACTTTGATGAGGCGCCGTGAAAGCTTTGTTGAGTTCTTTTGTTTTGTGTATGCGCATCACTTATCCTTTGCCAAATAGCCCGTTATCTCTAATCCGTAGCCCATCATGCTTGGCATTTTGCGGGGAGCACCCATGAGTTGCATTTTATGGACACCGCATTCTCTTAGGATTTGAGCTCCGATGCCGTAGGTTCTAAGGTCCATTCGCCCTCTCTCAGGTGCTTGAGCCGCGCGAGCTGTCCCCTCGATTTGAGCAAGCAATTGTGGGCCGCTTTCCCCGCAATTAAGGAGAACAATGATTCCTTTTCCCTGGGTAGAGATGTGCTCCATGGTGTCCTCCAGGCTCCAAGAATGCATGCCCCGGTTGGATTCAAGCAAATCCAACACCGACAGGGGTTCGTGGACTCGGGCAAGCACGGATTCTTCCCCATGCCACTCACCCTTGATAAGGGCAAGGTGTACCCCCTGACTAGGTAGGTCTTGAAAGGTCACAAGCATGAACGGTCCGTGGGCTGTGTTGATCGCCCTTTTTGACACTCTTTTTATTAAAGACTCAGTCTGACTTCGGTAGGCGATTAGGTCGGAGATTGTGCCGATTTTTAAGTTATGCTGCGCAGCAAACTCAATCAAGTCCGGCAGACGCGCCATCGTCCCGTCGTCTTTCATAATCTCACAAATCACAGAGGCGGGCGAGCACCCAGCCATTTGGGCTAGGTCGCAACCCGCCTCGGTGTGACCTGCTCTCATTAAAACGCCGCCGTCTACGGCTTGCAAAGGAAAGATGTGGCCGGGCTGGACCAAGTCGTGGGCAACGCAGTTTTTGTTGACTGCAGTTTTGATGGTGTGGGCTCTGTCGGCGGCAGAGATGCCGGTCGTGACCCCCTGCGCCGCTTCTATCGATACGGTGAAGGCGGTCCCGTGGGAGGCCCCGTTTTTGGTAACCATGGGGGGCAAATTTAGATGCTCACATCTTTCCCGGGTCAGAGTCAAACAAATAAGCCCTCTTCCGTATCGGGCCATGAAGTTGATGGCCTGTGCGTTGACAAAATCAGCCGCTAGTACCAAATCGCCTTCATTTTCGCGGTCCTCCTCGTCGATCAAAATGACCATCCGTCCCGCCTTGATCTCTGCCGCAATATCCTCAACAGAGGAGATATGGGTGGATAAAGAATCGGTCAAAGGTTTTTTAGGGGCGTCCATCATTATTTTCTAAATCTTTATTTTTTCTCAAACGCAAGCATTCTCTCTACGTAGCGGGCAACTGTGTCTATTTCCAGATTGACTTTGGAGCCTTTTTGCAGGCGTCCAAGTGTGGTGTGTTCAAGGGTATGGGGGATGATATTTATGGAAATCTCACAACCTCCCGCATTGTCGCTTACTTTGTTAACTGTCAAACTCACGCCGTTAATAACCACCGAGCCTTTGTAGGCTAAAAATTTGGCGAATCCCATAGGAATTTGCACCCTCAGATCCCAACTCTCTCCGATTTGTGTAAAACTAATCACATCGGCAACATCATCCACGTGGCCGGAGACAATGTGCCCGCCTAAACGGTCGCTTGCTCGGAGCGCTTTTTCGGTGTTGACGGGCCCCGTCTGATCTAGCCCAGCAGTTTTTGTAAGAGATTCTTTGGAGATATCAACACCAAAGACTCGGCCCTGTAGGAACACAACGGTCATGCAAGCTCCGTTAAGAGCAATCGAGTCTCCCAATTGAACATCCTCTAAATATCCATCAGGCGTCTCTATAGTGAGGCGCTTGCCGTGCAAGTGCGCCGCCTCGAATTGTGCTTTGCTTGGGGGAGCTAAATCCTCAATGCGGATGATTTGGGATACTGCGGTAATGATTCCAGTGAACATGGTTTAATTTTTTCCGGTTCTAGGTTAAAAAAATTCTTCAATCTTGTGGCCAATTTGTCGCATAAGTGAGTCAATAAAACGTTTAGCTTGTAATCCAAATTTCCTGGAATTCTCTGCAGTAAAGATCCTACTTTGTCTTGCCTACGACCTACGACCTACCACCTGCTACCTGATAAATTTCAACTTCAAGGGCTACCGGACTGCACGGGGCGAGCTCGAATAAATAAATCCTCACCTATAAATTTGGTCTCTATGAAGCGCAGATGCGAGCAGTCCTCTAAATTTTCAAGGGCTGAGAGCTGGGCCCATCCCTTTGAGGGGCCAACCACAATGGGTGCTTGGTAGATGATGTACTCATCCACCAACCCCCCCTTGATAAAGCTTGCGTTAAGCCCTGCGCCTGCTTCAATGTGAAGCTCGTTGATTTGGCGCTGAGCCAGATCTTTGAGCATTTCTTTTAAATCAACGCGTTCGCGCTGAGCTGAGCTAGGTATCTCAATGACGGTGGCTCCCCTTTGAGTGAGCGCTTCTTTTTTCTCTCTTTGAGCCTGGGCGCAGTAGATAAGTACCTCCCGCGAGGGCTCACTAAAGATCGCTGCACCCAGGGGGGTATCAAGCTTTGCGTCAATCACAACCGCTTTGGGTTGTCGCGGTGTCACTATGCTCCTCACATTCAGAGTCGGATTGTCACTCAGCAAAGTTCCAATGCCTGTGAGCACGGCACATGACCTTGCACGCCAGGCGTGTCCATCAGCTCGGGCTAAATCTCCCGTGATCCATTGACTTTTGCCGTTTAAAAGCGCGGTAGCCCCGTCCACACTGCATGCAACTTTAAGGCGCACAAAAGGCCTCGACTCAGTCATGCGTTTAATAAAACCCGCGTTAATTTGTATTGCCTCATCACTAAGCAAACCCACCTCTACTTCAATATCTGCATCCCTCAGTGCAGCAAACCCTTTGCCGCAAACTAAAGGGTTTGGGTCCTCCAAACTTGCAACCACTCTTTTTACGCCCGCCGCAATGAGCGCGTTTGTGCAAGGGGGGGTTCGTCCTGTGTGCGAACAAGGCTCCAGGGTCACATACACCGTGGAGCCCTTGGTATCAAATCCTCTTTTGCGCGTATTTTCAAGGGCAACGATCTCTGCGTGGGGTCCTCCCGCGATTTGCGTATGCCCCTCGCCAATGATCATCCCGCTCGGGCTCACGATCACACACCCAACCCGAGGGTTGGGGGAGGTGATGTACAGGGCCTTTAAAGCTTGGTCAAGAGCTTGTTGCATGTACTGGAGATCTTGAGCGCTTGGGGGCATTGGATTAATTAAAGTGTCCCTTTTGTGAAGGATACCCTTTGAGAAGGGTTTGAGAAGGGTTTGAGAAGGGTTTGAGAAGGGTTTGAGAAGGGTTTTTTCGGGGGAGGGGATCTATTACCTTTGAACCTCTTCTACAAGGGATCTGAATTCATCAATGTCTTCAAAACTTCTGTAAACACTGGCGAACCGTATATAGGCGACTTTATCTAATTTCTTCAACTCTCTCATCACCAACTCCCCCAATCGTGAGGAGGGTATTTCGCGTTGTCCTGTTGCGAGGAGTTTTTCCTCTATGCGCTCCAACGCCGCCGCCACTTGGTCTGCGCTCACGGGTCTTTTGCGCAGGGCAAGGTTTAAAGAAGCGGTTAACTTTTCGTGATGAAATTCTGTTCTCCTACCGTCCTTTTTAACGATCGAGGGGAAGGCGACATCTGGTTTTTCATAGGTTGTGAATCTTTTCTCACAACTCCCGCACTGACGTCTTCGCCTGATTAGCCCCCCGTCCTCAGACATGCGTGTCTCAATAACGGGGGTGTCTGAATGAGAGCAAAAAGGGCACTTCATGAAAAAAAGTGATTAGCGGTAAACCGGGAAACGACGGGTAAGCTCATGGACTTTGGCTTTGATACTCTCAATGTTTGCAGCGTCATTTGGGTTATCTAAAACATCAGCAATCAGGTGAGCCGTTTGGCGAGCCTCCTCTTGCTTAAAGCCCCGAGTTGTTAGGGCTGGAGTGCCGATCCTTACACCGCTTGTGATCATTGGTTTTTCAGGATCATTGGGGATGGCATTTTTGTTGATTGTCATGTGAGCAAGGCCCAACACGGCCTCAGCTTGTTTGCCAGTGATACCCTTTGAGCGAAGATCAACAAGCATGACGTGACTTTGGGTGCCTCCGCTGACAATTCGAAGTCCACGCTCTGTTAAAGTCTTGGCGATCATATCTGCGTTCAATAGCACTTGTTTTTGGTACTCTTTAAAGCTCGGCTCCAAGGCCTCCTTGAAGGCGACAGCTTTGGCTGCGATTACATGCATCAAGGGGCCTCCTTGGAGTCCTGGAAATACGGCGCTGTTGATGGCTTTCTCGTGCTCAGAGCGCATCAAAATGATCCCCCCCCTGGGGCCTCTCAGGCTTTTGTGTGTGGTCGAGGTAACCACGTCTGCGTGGGGCACTGGGTTGGGATAAACGCCGGCTGCAATCAAGCCCGAGTAGTGGGCCATGTCGACCATGAAAATAGCACCAATTTCCTTGGCGACTTTCGCAAATCTTTCAAAATCGATGTGCAAGCTGTAAGCTGAGGCCCCAGCAATGATAATTTTTGGCCTGGAGGCTCTCGCCTTTTGCTCCATCGCGTCGTAATCAATTGACTCGTTTGAATTGAGCCCGTAACTCACAACGTTAAACCACTTACCGCTCATGTTCAAGGGCATACCGTGCGTCAAGTGTCCGCCCTCGGCGAGGCTCATTCCCATGATGGTTTCACCGGGTTTTACAAAGGCTAAAAAAACCGCTTGGTTCGCTGAGGCGCCGCTGTGGGGTTGAACGTTTGCACAATCGGCCCCATACAGTTTTTTTACCCGCTCTATGGCCAATTGCTCTGCAACGTCCACGAACTCGCAACCCCCGTAATAACGCTTGCCAGGGTAGCCCTCAGCGTATTTGTTGGTCATTTGAGTGCCCTGCGCTTGCATGACTGCGGGGGATGCATAGTTTTCGCTTGCAATGAGCTCAATGTGTTGTTCTTGGCGCAAATTCTCAGCTTGAATTGCAGCCCATATCTCAGGGTCCGTTTGTTCGATCAAATGATTGGGTTGATACATTTTGCAGTCCTGTTTAATTTTCGAATTCTTTGAGGGTTTAAAAAAAATAAGTCTGGTAGGTGTAAAAGTCTAGGGTGATTTAGGACAGGTGTTGAATTCCAAGCACCCCCGTTAAACTTCCATTTCACCCAAGCGTTTAGGGTGCCTAGTCCCGGTCCTAGTCGTTCTACCTCTTTACTTCCTGGCGCCTAGGCTCTTAAACTGATTAAGTGCGGTTGCTTGGGACCCAGCGAGATAGTCTCGTATTTTCTCCGAAAAAGTTACCTTCAAGCGTGTAAACCCTATAGTTTAACTGACATATTAAAGACGCAGAGTGGGGCCAGGATGGCTCCTTTGCGATCAGCCCAATTTGCCGTAGTTAGCAAAACGCACGCTGTTGAAAGTGTCTTTAATTGTGATGAATTTAGGGTCTCGTCAGATTGCAAAACGAAAAACGGAAAATAAAAAATAAAACCGACTTCATCACTGAATTTGTCTAGGGAGGGCTGTCAGCAGGGGTCTTGGAGTCTCCAAAATTGACCAATTTTTGGGCTCTCTCCCAAAGCGTTTCTAAACGCTCCGTGGCATTTTGAATTGGCGTCTCAGGCTCAGTGGGAACTTTTACACCCTTTACAACTTGAAGTAAACGTGAGTGTTCACTCAGTACTTTGGAGGCGTAGACTCTGCCGTCTTCAATGAGCTCGCCACCCACATACAGTCT
>Ga0164297_10001332_pt1 | contig 26533 bp, 41 predicted proteins | sample GEODES058metaG_FD_113539 | JGI IMG/M metagenome (GOLD analysis project Ga0164297, IMG submission 113539) | Dystrophic lake water microbial communities from Trout Bog Lake, Wisconsin, USA - GEODES058 metaG | ecosystem: Environmental > Aquatic > Freshwater > Lake | place: USA: Trout Bog Lake... | reverse complement strand
CGACAGTAATATAGTTTTTGAGAAGAAATTCCCCATGAAAATCCAAGAGATGATGTAGATACCTTGGATAATCCACCAGGAATAGACTTCCATGATGGGTCAACTTGTAAAAGTCCATTAATTTGATCAGTCAAAGAGTCAAAAGCACTCATTATTAATTAGAATAGAGTTCTTCTTTGATAAAGTGTCAATAAACCTCTCTGATTATAGAACCATGACGCACCATTATCAAAATCACCAGTATTCTTAAAATCGCGATTAAACATGGGTTTCTTTGATTGATCACCTACAGGGTTTTTTCCATATTCTAGCATAATAGTTGGCCTTTTCTTTTTCAAATCTAACAATTGAGATGCGTCCATTGAACGACCAAGCTTTCCTGTAGAATCTGTATTCGGCATTTATTATGACGCAATAAAATAATGGATGAGTACAAAGATACAAAGCAAAAGTATTATGAGACTATGCGAGAAGCTCGTGAAGCAAGTCCAGAAAAACAACCTGAACTTATTCAACATCTTCTTGACCTAAATAGTGAACTAGCAAAACAAGTTCGTGAATATATTGCTAGTCAACCTTCAGTAGACATGACACCAGAATTAAATAAAATTCAACAAGAATATTTGAAGTTACAAGAATCGGCAGATAAAAAGAAAACTCTGGACATTATTTTGAATGAAGATGAAAACAAGATTAAAAATATTAAATGGCAATTCAATTTGCTTTTGTTTTTCTTAGGTCTATCCATTCTAACTATTATTTACATGATTATACGACTAGGAGGGCAAAAAATACTATCGACAGTGAGCCCAACGTGATATATTGCCATGACATAGATGGTCTAGCAGTATAAGTTGGTTGTGGTTGTTTCATTAAAGCACCTGTCAAGGTATCCTGTTCTTTCAAGTATTCTGTATGTAATTCTTCTGATGTCTTACCTTTTTGAGATTCTAAAATCTTATTCATAGTAGCCATAGCTTGATCAGCCACAACTTTATACTTGGATTCCCCAGTTAATTTATATTGTAGATGATTATCACGATATACAGATTTTGCTGAACTCCATGTAGTGTCCATTTATTTACTCTGTAGTATTTGCTACACAATATCTCCATGAACGAGAATCACCTGCTGATTCAGAAAATCGGATAACTTCAATTAGATCACCAGGACGAGCACCAATCCATTTAGCAGCCGCATCTTGAGAATCAATCCATGCCAATTGTTCACGTGGTTTTGTTATCGCAAATTTCTGTTCAAGAAGATGAACTTCTTGTTGACTCAGAATTCGATGAGGAACATATTTACGATGTTTAGAAATATCCGTTTGAAGTCTCAGAATATCAAAGATTTGTAGAAGTGCATTTTCTTTCTTAGAGATATAACTGCGAACAGTATTCATAATCTTTTCAGAAGATGGAATTACGGAAACAATTATAGTTCCGTTAGTATAGCCATTTTCTGAAGAGAATTTAATATAAGAAGATAAATTTGCTTCATTAATACGACTTTTATCACTAAAGATTACTAGAACTTCGCCGATCTTATACATTCTAGTTTCATCTAAAACAGATGCTAAAGGTTCAGGTTCTCCTACTTTAATTCCACGAGATTCCAGCATAGATTTCAAAGTTACCAAAGCTTTCTCTTCCATTCTTTTTCTTATTGTGGTAAGTGTAAATCTTTTCCATTTTAGAAGTAATGAGGACTCGTAAGCGAGGAGGAGTTCGAATTGGTCAAGGAACTGAAACCTGTGTATACAAACCACCAATTGCTTGTAAAGATGGTAGAGCAATTCCACCAAATACAGTTTCACGTATTATTAAAACGTCTGATGAATTAGTAAAACAAACACAAGTGAAAGAAGCACTTAAAAAAATTAAAGCAAAATGGTTACCTTATTTTAATTTATTCGTAGATTCTTGTAGACCTGTTAATTTCAAACCAGAAGATTTAACAGTTCCATGCGATAATATTAAACTTAATGCTGGAGATGTAGATGTTGTAAATCTATTCACAACTGTACAAGATCACGATATACTCAATTCAGATGGAACATATTTTAAAGATCAGGCAACTACACATGAAGCCTTGAAAAATTTATTACATGCTGTTATTGAATTAAATAGTCAACCAGTTCAAGTCTTTCATCGAGATGCTCATTATGGAAATATAGCATGGATGAATGAAAAACTTGTTTTACATGATTGGGGGTTTGCGGTTGTTGGAGATAAACAGATGTTAGATTCATTAAGTATTAGCGATTCAGCAACTAATCAGTTTAATATTTTGAATACTAGTGATCCTGTAACATTTGCCCAAGATCGTAAGTATAGAAAGGGGTTTGCTAAATATAATATTATTATTAAAATTTTAGAATGGAGTTCAAAAAAATATACTTTAGATCCAGAAATCTTATTCCGATTATTTGATACTTTATCTATTCTTGGAGTTCAACGTAATGAAGATTTCATACATCATACAAAAACTTTATGGACAGATGAATTATATGATGAACTATTTGCTTTATATGTAAAATATATGGATATATGCTCTAAATCTACACTTTCACGAATGGAAAAGAATGTAGTTCTTCAAGATCTGACCGGAGAATTACATATAGCTGTAGATCAGGCATTTAATGTATTGCCACCTGTACCTTCTTCCAAAGGTGGTAGACGCAGACGCAGAAAAACACATAGATACTATAAATGAAAGAACTTTCATGGATTGCTTTAGGAGTTGCCGTAATTGTAGTTTTAGCTATGCTGACAAAAACGTGGGAACCATTTTCTTTAGAACTTGTAGATAGTACTAATGTACAACGAACAGACGCCAATAAAGATTCTTCATATAATCAAGTTACAAATAATGTAAAGCCTCCAAGCGATTTAGGTATTCCTCCTGTAACAGGAATTGAAACACCATTTAGAGTAAATATGTTTAACTCTTTTGTGCCAATGTAAGGGTCTGTTTAAAATTATCACGAATTCTGGCGTCTTGTTCAGGGGGATATTTTTTTTCTTTTAGAAGACGTGTATAAGCTGTTTTAGCTATCTCAAAAGCATTACAATATGCCGCTACAATTGAAAGTTCATCCCATACTTTCCAGTCATATGTATCTGCTTCCAAGAAGAGAAATGTTCCTTCAGGTTTAGGAATAGTAGATGCGTACATACACATTGATAGTAATTCTCGAGACCACTTTCCTTGAGCTCGGCATACAGAAATATAAGAAACTAAAGATTCAGATCGTTGAGGACAAATTTCGTGTGCTTTCCAGGCCCATTCTTTAGAATTTAAAAGACGTGTCAGATTTAAAGCACATACATATCTTTCTTCAAACCATCCACCAGCTTCAAAACGTTTTGTATACCAAGTAATAGATTCTGCTTGCATTCCAGCATCACGATAAGATTGTGCCAAATAAAACATATATCGCTGATTTTCAGGCTCATCTTCCAAAGCTTTTAAGATCGTTTCGGCATCGCGTTGATATTTATTTCCTTCTAACATTGATCTAGCACCAATAGTTCTTCCGGTCATCCAAATTTCTTTAGGAAGACGTATATGAATATTACCTTGTTTATCATTAGTTGGATATTCATGTAGAACACCTTCATATCTCCACCCATCTCCTGCTTTGAATAATTGTGTACGTTCATATTCTAAAGTTCCACGCCGAAGATGAATGTTGCACGCATTAGGTGTTGTAGTATACAAAGCTCTCAACAAAAAATCTTTTACGTTTGGAGGACCTTCTATAAGATCATCTGCATCAATCATCAAAATATAATCCATCTTTCCAGTACATAGATTTAGAGCTTCAGTTCTTGATTTTCCAAACCCTTTCCAATCACCTTCATGGACAATTCCATCAATTCCTTTAGATTCATAAAAATCTCGAATAATTTTAACAGTATTATCGGTTGAACCTGTATCCAGAATACAGAATGTGTCAATAAATGGTAGAGAAGCATTCAACACTTCATGAACAATATGACTTTCATTTTTAACAATCATAGACAGACCAATTTTGTAACGAGGAAGTCTGTTTGGTCCAAGCATTTTTACCAGTTTTTGGTACAACATTTTTTGTTCAACAACTGAAATTCCATTAGGAACACGAATACATGGTTCAGTCAATACAGGCATTCCAGCCCATTTCCAACGATTACATCGAATAGATTCAAATTCAGAATAAGTTTCTGAATAATGTAAGTTTAGAAGAACATGAGCTTTACCAATCTGTTTATCACGTTCATCTCCAAACAAATTCTTGATCCAATATACTCTAAGAAATTGACACTGTAGTTCATTAATGATTTTTTTACGACGCTCAGATTCTGTTCCCACAACTATAACATCATATTCTTTAGGAACATCTAGATATCCTCTAAGTTTTTCAGTTTCTTCAAGACGTTCTTTATATGGTAAATATGTTCCACCAACAAGTTTAATATTTTCTTCTGAATAATCAAAAACTTCATCTGCTTTTAGAACAATTAGCTTATATTCAGCTAGTTTTTCTGGTACACAAAGTTGTTCAGTATTCAAAAATTTTACTTTAGATCCTTCCGGTAGTTTAGGAATACGACGGACGCAAAGATATTCATCTACTTCAAATACAGTTTCGTTGTTATACAAAACAATAGGATCTTCATTTGAAAAAGATTCTACATATTCTTTCATATATTTATATTCATCTTGATGACAGAGTATCTTCATTTACAATTACATAGCGTCTAGGTCTAAAATGACTTTGGTCGATTGAGGAAAAGTTCCTGAAGTTCTATACTGAAGAACTTCTTGCCATACAGTTTGAAATGATGGCAAATTACTAGAAAACCATTCTATGTCTTTTTCAATCAAAAGATCCTTTCTTGATTTCAAAGACCAATATACAACATCCCAATCTAGTCGATCTTCCATAAAAGATACCATCCATTCTTGAATTGATCTAGAATCGGAAAGGGTTTTATATATAACTTTTCTTGTTTGATTGTTAACCGCAAAACAAGATTTAGGAGTCTGAATTTGTATCCATTCAGCAAATGAGTGTTTCACAAATTTGAACTCAACATATTCACATTCTTGAAGACCTGTACAAGCAAGCTGGAGTTGAACTTGATCATAATAAGAATCTGGGATTGGGGCTCCTGGATCAACATCACGAGAAATTGGACATTTAATTTCAATCAATCTTCCGTGGCGTTCTGTTCCCAATAGTAGTCCATCAGGCGATGCTCCTAGAAAAGAATATTCAGGATGTTCAACACATGCCAAATCTTTTATTTGAACTCCGGATTGTTGTATAAATTCTTTTGCTACTTCTTCAAATTGTGTTCCCCAATCTAGAGATGCTACACCTCCAGATCCTCCAGTTCTAGGAGTCAATTTTGACATAATCAATTCACGCCTAGATGCTGCAGTTGCTGTTGATTTAGCTTTAGATATTTCAGATGCTGTCAACATATTAGATCTTCTATTATGCCAAGCATCAGTTCTTTGATCACAATCTCCATAGTTTTTAATAAGAGAATCAATAATCTCTTGCATTATGTACTTATCTTGCTACGCTTTAACTCATATACGTTTTTGATGATAATGTATTTAGTACGGTAGGTAGACCTCCAACATATGAACCAACAATAACAGGTAGAATAAATTGAAATTGTAAAGTTAATGTAGCTAAAAATTCAATGATTTTTAATGAATGCATGATGAGAGGATCAATTAAAACAACTGTATATGTCCCTACTTGAGAATATGGAACATGAGTTACATTAGGATCTGTTAATCTATTAATAATAGATGTTGTAACAACATTATCATAATGCGTTGACAGAAACCCGGTTGTAAAGCAAATAAAATATAGGGTCACGACTTTTGACCATGAATTTAAAGTAATTCCCATGAACTGAGTAGTATTAACATTATCACCACCTGGACCAAAATGTAAGAAACCATTTGTAAATGAACCTTCGACGTCTAAGTAGACGAAGTAAATGACTAGAAACACAATAAATAAAATAACCACAAGATACGGGTTGTAGAAGTATTCCATTATCATTTTAACAGAGGATTTTTACTTAAGTAATGGATCAAATACAAAGTCAAGAGCAATGGGTTCTACATCGTCTCGAAAAATTTTATCTAGTACAGGAGAACCTTCTGAAAGTCAAAGCCGTCCTGTCAGGAGAATCGGTTCTTTCTTTAAGGTTGATCGATTGGTTTGTAACGAATTACGCAAAGATGCACAATGTATCATTCACGAATCAGGGGAAGTATGTGACAGTTTACCTCTCTTACAAAAGTCATCTCAAAGCGTACAGCAAAAAAATGTTCGATCCATTTTGCCGTTGCCGCCGAATAAAGTTTGCTGATATGGATACGACTGTAGGTCAACTAAATTTTTTTCAATGGATTATATCTGATGGTATTTTAGATTATATGTATACTCATCGTGAAGAGATTCATCAGGATATGGAAGCTCGTATTCATGCTTCTAAACAAACGAATAAACGTCATGAAATTTCTCAATGTGCTTCTGATAAACTGTCTACGCACAGTGTTCAAGTAAAAGTTTCCTTCAACTAATCAAATGTGCTCGATACTGAGACCCGAATTAGTGTACAACAATGTGTCAGCAGACATTCTAGAACATGATGAAGACTATGATGCTTCAGAATGGTCATATTCTGGAAAACAAGTGTACAGAGGAGCCGTAGATAGATCTTATACTAAATGGAACCTAGATGTGTATTGGTTATATGATGATTCTTTACAACGTATAGGTCTTGCTGAACATGATATGGATGACCCTTCTATATTTGAAACGTTATGGTTCCGCGACACACCATTTGGAACATTATTGCAAGAAGACTGGACTGCTGGAGAATCTCTATATGAAAAAATGACACCTGAAGCTTACCAAGATGCTTCTGTGTCTAATGTTCTACTAAGATGTCATGGGAAATTGTTGACACCAGATTATATTGTCAATGGTATTCCAGAAGCATGGGAATGTACTGAATGTGGAACTAGATCCTTTTCACTGTTTGAATGCAAATCAGTGAAAAAAATTGAAGTTTCCTCCAACCCTTTTTTTGTAGATTCTTCTTTAATTATCTACACTCCGCCATCTAACTCTAGGCTTAAGCTTGAGCACGGCGTCTGCGTCCTCCACCGCCACCACCGGCAGCTGGAGGAACCTCCTGTGCTTCAGGCTGATTCTCCTGCTCTTCCTCCTGAGTCTCCTCAACAGGAGCTTCAGAGTCTTCAGCCGTAAAGATCGATGCAGCACTCTGACGAGTTTGCTGAAAGACCTGACTGTTCTTGACTCGCCAAGATACACCAAAGGACTGTCCAATAATATAGACAGAACCGGTAATTACTAGATTCGCCTGAACGTACTTTTGAAATACGGACTGAAGAGAATCGGGAGTCAGAGCATAAGGATTCATAGAACCATCTACAGCATCCATGTCGACGCGACCGTCGTACACGGGAATCTTTAGACGAAGAGAAGGAGGATACTTACCATTGGGTACATACTCATCTCCTTGCTTGTCTGTAGAGACACTGAGAATGGTCTTGAAGCTATCACGAATAGATTCCTCAGAACGCTTCTTGCCAAATAGCTTGGAACTGTTCTCGGTACCCCATGCGATCATCTTCTCCTGAAGATCTAGCATAAAGTTATACAGAGGTCCAATTGTAGGATCATCTGATCGTTCCCGAGCGAACGGATCACAGCCCTTGAGGGAAGCAATCAATGTATAAGACATATTCTTCGTCGTAGGATCTTCACGCTGGATTAGACCAGCTGGAAATGAGATTCTTGGTAGACGAAGTTGTAGTGACTGTCCTCCGTATCGCATCTGTACACCTTTACCGCCTTGCTTATTGATCTTGGGCTCACTAAAGGAGACCTCGCTAATATTTGCATTGGTAGAGTGAATTACTGCGTTAGTAGACATTCTTGTTTTTATTCTTATTCTGTAACGTATGTGTAAATCCGTTTTCAAGAAAGTATACATATTAAGATAAGAATGCTGTGTTCGTCCACAAGAAGTCGGTTATCTACGACCAGATGTTCATTGAAAGCGCTGAGAGGTATAAAGTTTTGTGGAAAACATGCTAAGAGTAAGACCAAGACATTATGGAAACCAGATTTGACAGAAGACGAATCTGCAACAAAAATTCAGAGGGTTTGGAGAGGATGGATGGTTCGTCACTTTTTATATCTTGCTGGACATTCTATTGATTATTCAGGTCACTCTCTTCGTCGTTCTGAATGTCATAATGAAGAAGAATTAGTAACTTTAGAAGATAAGGAACGACAACATCCTCTAAACTTTTTTTCATTTGTTGAGAATGGAAAACGATGGTGGTTTGGTCTGGATACAATGTTCAAACTAATTCAAGAAACAAATCCTAGCAATCCGTATACTAAAGAACCATTTTCCAGAGGAACTGGAATTCGAATTCGTGAATTACATGATCTAGCTTGGTACCGTAAATTACATACAACTCCAGAAACACTACATACTAAAGCTGTAGCACTGTGCCATATTTTAGAAGATATATTATTTGAGGAAATTTCTTATACAAGATTTGAATACATGTCTAAATTGTCATTAATCATTTTTACTTCACATGTTCATCGTCACATCGAAGCAAGATCAATCGAATGTGCGAGTGTAATCCGAAGAAAACATTTATTTGTTATTGAATCATGTTTAACAAAACAATTTCAAAATTATCATCTAGACTTCTTGCTTTTTCAGGTTATTAGTACACTTTTATTTATTCTGCGTTCATCCAAGAATAAATTTCCTGTCTCGTTCATAATTTTTGGCGGACTTCAACAAATGTGATTTAAACAGGTCACGAGTATACGAAGTATAACTGCGTTAGAAATGTCCTCTGCTTCTTCTACTGTTAAAGCAAACAAGATGCCTGCCAAGACTGCCAAGACCGCAAAGACTCCCGTAGCCGATACCGTTGTCGTGCCCGTAGTGGCACCTGTAGCTGCTCCCGCGGCTGTACCTACTGAGACTCGTACTGCTGATGCAGTACTGACCTCTCTTCAGGAGACCCTCAAGACCCTGAAGTCCGACCTGACTTCTCGCCTAGCTGCTGTATCTCATGACCTAGTTGAGGTATCCAAGGCCGTAAAGCGTGAACTTCGTGACTCCAAGCGTCGTCGCAAGGTAGATCCTGCCACTCTATCTCCTGAGGATCGCGCTATCTGGGAAGCTCGTCGCAAGAACAATGCATTCCTAAAGCCCCGTCTTCTGACTGATGAGATGTGCACGTTCATGGGTCTACCTGCCAAGAGCCAGCGTTCTCAGACTGATGTGACCAAGTTCGTATCTGCTTACGTAAAGGAGCACAACTGCTTTGACCCCAAGTTCAAGCGTCGCATTGTGCCTGACACCAAGCTAGCCAAGCTTCTGCGCACCAAGGACAAGGACGAAGTGACTTACCTGAACCTTCAGAGCTTCCTCAAGGTCCACTATGTAAAGACCGCTTAAGCACGATGACTTAAGATATGTAAGTTAAATTAAAAAATAACATTTTTAAGGTGGGAATCCACACTAAAAACGTTGTTCTAAATAAATGAACATTTTTGCGGTATTTGTGCTTGTGTTGACCGGATATTGTTTAGCATGGGCAATTTACCGTCAGATTATGACTAAATATCCTAATTGGTGTTCACGTGTATTGGCTTTACCAATGATGGTTGTATACGCAATTGGATTTCATTGGGGTCTAACAAACTTTAACGCCTAAGTGAAAACATAGCCACAATTAAAGTCATTGTAGCATCCATAGTAGGATCATGTGCTTCACCTTTAGGAAGATGTTCAAGAACTTTTTTGATTTCAGGACTTAATTTATGTTGAATACAATTAAATGTATTTTCTAGTTTAGCGGATCCACATAAACGTTTAGATACCGGATTCCAAATAGCAATATCAATTATCTTTTTAGGTTGAGGATATTCAAAACCTTTAATACGGCATAGATTTTGTAAAGCTTCTAAATCTCCAGTACCTTTTACAATAATAGTTGATTCAGAAAACACTTTCAAAAATTTACGAACCCATGAATAAGGTTCATGATGTTTTTTAATTTTAGGATCATTTTTGTATAACCTAATTGCTTTATTCAATAAAGCTTTTTGTTTCGTATCTAATATTGATTTATGAGCATCAACCCATTGAATTCCTATTTCTTCTTGAATTTGATCTAATTCTGCTGCAGTTTCTAATTTTACAGTAGCAAATTGAGAAATAGGTAAAGCTACATCATCAAGAGGACAATCTAAAGTAACAAAGAATTTCTCTTTGATTGACCATCCTTTTGTTTTTTGACACATGAATCCACCTATTTCACGAGGAATAAAAAAGTAATCCTTTTCAGGAAGGTAATGAACATCTGCTTTATTAAATAGATGCCAGAACTCACAATCAAAAACTAGTATTGGATTTCCGTATGAAAGTGAATCAAGAATTGGACTATCCATTATTCTTAAGCAGATGCTTTTAGAAGTTGAAGAAGTACAGATTTAGAATCTCTCTTGCCATAAGGAAGACCTTTCTTAGAAAGAAGTTCACGAAGTTCAGCAGTAGTTTTTCCTTGAAGATCATCAATATCTTCGACAATTTCAACAGCAGGAACTTCTGCGGGAGTTTCTTCAATCTCAACAGATTCACGATCATCTTCTGCTTCAACTTCAGCCTCGGGTTCAGGATCGGCTTTTACAAACTGAGATGCTACAAAAGAAGATAGAGAACTTACTGCTTGAAGAACACGATTTTGTTGCCAATACATATAGCCTACCATACCTGCAAGAACAGCTACCATTGTGGCTAAAACAAGGACAGAAATATCAACCCAAGACATTTTATACTCACCTCGGAATAAACCTTCTCTCTTTAAACGTAAATGAGTACTCCAGACGCTTCTCAATTTATTTTGAAAAAACAGTATCAAGCGATTCAACGTCGCCAGCAAACTGCTCAACCTAAAGGAATAACACATTTATCTGTGCGCATTCCACCAACCACTGGCTTACCTACATTTCTTGCTTCGGTCACAACAAAAAATATCCATTTGCTGAGATATCCTTTAGTTAATTATTATACTGGGTTAGGATACAAACCTAAATCCTCATTTTTTACCGGTGGGTATCATTAAAATTCAGCATCAAATTTCACTTCCATATCAGCAGCGCTAATACCAATACCAGGTTTAGAATATTCAGAAACTTTCTTTTCAAAGAAATTTGTTTTACCTTCTAGAGAAATCAATTCCATAAAATCAAATGGATTTTGAACACTGTACAGTTTAGGAATTCCTAGTTGTACAGCGAGTCTATCCGCTACATATTTAATATACGTAGTCATATCAGACGCATTCATCCCAATTAAAGAACATGGAAGAGCTTCTGTAATAAATTCAATTTCTTGTTCTACAGCTTCACGAACGATTTGTTCTACTGTTTCAGAATTCAATCGAGGTAATTTATGATACATTGCTACTGCAAATTCTGTATGTAGAGCTTCATCACGAGAAATCAATTCATTAGAAAATGTTAATCCAGGTAGAAGTCCACGCTTTTTCAGCCAATAGATAGCACAAAATGATCCCGAGAAGAAGATACCTTCAACACAAGCAAATGCTACTAGACGTACAGAATATGAATCTGTTTTATCAATCCAGTTCAGAGCCCACATAGCTTTTTTACGAATACATGGAATTTCATCAATGGCTTGGAAAAGTTTTTGCTTTTCTACAGGATCTTTGACGTACTGATCAATCAGCAAAGAATAAGTTTCAGAATGAACACCTTCCATAGCATTTTGAACTCCATAAAAGAGTCGGGCTACAGGAGATTGAACATCACGCTGAAAACGAGTTGCCAAGTTTTCTTGTACAATTCCATCAGATCCAGCAAAGAAAGCTAGAACTTGTTTAATAAAATGTTGTTCATTAGATGACAACTTTTCCCAATCTCCCTTATCACGACTAAAATCAATTTCTTCAGCTACCCAGAAAGATCCTGATGCTTTTTTATACAATTTGAACAGATCTTGTTCAGAATCCGCAATGGGAAATAGAGTATATCTCTGACTCATGGATCTGGTATCAAACATTGAGTTAAAGCCAGATATCATTTTTATCTAATAACTCACAAATGAGCACAGGATATCCGTTTTCAACGTTATCGGGAAATAATGTTCTTGATCAAATTCTTTCTCCAAAAATTGTAGGTTCAGCTGAATTTGGTTATGGAGTTAAGATGGATCTAGGTAACATTGATACCATGTACTCTAACCAAATTGGTACTACAGCAAACCGTGTATCCGATATCTATGGAGTTACTTTACATTATCAATATTTAGATCCGCCTATCACTGGTGGAGGTGGTGGAACAGGTATTACTGGTCCAGTAGGCCCAACAGGTCCAGCAGGTCAAGCAGGTCCAACTGGTATACATGGTGTTAGTGGATCTACCGGTCCAACAGGATATAGCCAACATGTAACAGTCGATCAATCGATTGTTACAAATACGAAACTTCCATTTGTTATTGATTTAAATAATGTAACTCCCAGAACTAATCCGGACGTACATTTACAATTTGGAATTCCTCCAGGACCAACAGGTCCACCTGGTCCTGCCGGAAACTCTTCTCAGATTATTCAAGGTCCTCGTGGAAATGTTCTTTTTTTTGACGGAACTACAGCAGGAGTAACATCTTCAAGTGCAATGAATTTCAGTGGTCAAACATTAACTGTTGCTAATGAAGTCGTTAGTGCTGGAGCCGGAAATGGACAAATTAGATTATGTAGTACACCTGCAGCATCATTTATCCAATCAGGTCCATTCTCTAACCCAAATCAAGGAAATATTCTTTCGGTAGGACGTCTTGCTTCTGGACAGGATAAATCTGTGATTCAAACAAATACTCAATCCTATCAAGTAGCTATTGGTAAAGGAAACACACCAACTGGTAATCCCAATGATCAAACTTTAGATGTTCATGGTAGAACGTTACTTCATGTTGATTCAGGACCTAATTCTTCTGGAGGTCTGACAGCAGGATCTCCAATTCATGTTATATCAGGAACAACAGGAACAGCTTCATTGGCTGCAGGAACATATCGTGTATATGTATGGGGAGAAGGTGGCCAAGGACCAAATGCTTTAGCGGGAGGTGAAATTGAATTTGATTATGTAGCTCCAGCAAATAATACTCCATTAACTTATTCATTACGAGGTGCTGGTGGATTTAGTGGGTCTGGTTTTACAGGAGGTAATGCCGTATCATTATCTGTTAATGGAATACAACTTTGGGCTTATGGAGGTGGAGGTGGATCAACATTAACAAATGGTGGTGCTGGTGGAACACCTACTGGTGGATCTATTATAACTGATACAGGTGCTACTGGAAGTTTTTTTCAAATTTCTGGTGGTGGTAGTTCATTTACATTTGCAGGAGCAAAGTTACAAATAAGTCCAGCTACAACTGCGTATACAGTAAACTTTCCTACTGGAACATCATTTACGTTTCCTAAAATTATTCCAGGTCAGACTGGGTTCACACAAATTCCAATGTATTCAGGAGATATTATTCAAATTAATTTAAATGGTGGTATTGCAGCTGTACCTTCTGGACCACAATTAATTGGATCAACTGGTACAACAGGAACTCAAGAATTGTTTTCTATCACAACTGAACTTACTAATACACCAATCATAGTTCCTCAATCATCAACTCCTCATCCAGAATACGGTATTCCAACAAATGGTACAGGAAACATAGTTGTTCCAAATATTGAGGTGACTGGTGCCGGAATTCAATTATATACACTACCTTCCGATCCTAATTTAATTCCTACTTCATCTATAGTATCAGGTACATCGTCAGCTTCATTTTTAGGCAATGGATCAATCTCGTTTGCATCAACAAATGCAAATGAAATTAACGGTCAAGTTATTACATTAACATCGCCTATGGCTGTAACATTTATTAATGCTTCATTAAATGCTGAAGATATTACAGCAACAATTACTCAGAGTTTTATTATTGGATTTCATTCTTATGGGACAACATCTTTTGCAGGTGATGGTACAGCTGGTCATGGAGGTGTAGCTATTAATGGCGGCGGTGGTGGTGGTGGTTATCTAGGTGGAGGTGGAGGAAATCAAAATATTGGAGGAATTGGTTCTTCTCTTGCCGTTAATGGAATTATCAATGGTACTAATAATTCAACATCTCCTTCACCTATTCCTTACCAAAATCAATGGAGTACAACATATGGAGCACCAGGATTAGCAGGTGGATGGATTGTCATTGAAAAAAGAGTTTCAAATAATTTAGCTCTTGGTGTGACAGGCGATGTTCTGATTACAGGAAATGAAACTATTGGAGGAACATTAACTTCACAAGCATCATATTCAGGTGCATATATAGGTACATCTGGAACTCCAGCTGGGCTTCCTCAAGGAGCAACTGTAGGTTCATCAGGTATTACAATCCAAGGCGGCACAATTGCAACTTCTGTACTAACAACAACAGAAACACCTGGTGGTACCTGGCAATTAAATTTGAGCAATGGATTAAATGTGACACAGCAATTATCCGGAGCAGCTGCAATTTTTTCAGGGTTATTAACTGCTAATGGCGGTATTTCACTTGGTTCATTTGCTCAACCACAAGGAGCATTAACTCCTGCTGGAGGTGGACAATATAGCATGACAATTTCAGGATGGAGAATTATCTGGGGGTACGAGCAAAATTGGACACAATCAAGTGCTAATTTTAGAGCAGTTAATTTTGATAGACCTTTTTCAGGTTCACCTGTTGTACTTTTATCACCAGTTTGTACTACAAATCCTGGTGCTCCGGCACCTATTAATTCTTTTTATGTAGACACTGCCACTACTAATCAGTTAACCACAAGTCAGTTTTGGATTGCTCGTCCATCCATACCAGTTGGTATAGTTTTTTCTATTGCATGGATAGCTATTGGTCAAGCCTAAATCTCTTAGCAAAGCTAAATCTTTTGAACCAATTTATGGATACTGAGAGATGAAACTCCGGAAGCTTCTGACACTTTTTTCATATCTTGTTTTGTTCTAAATCCCATAATGTATGCTACAACACCAGCAACAATAGTTTTGGGGGAATTTTCAAATTCATCTTCTGATCTAGACGCAATATCGTATAAAAGGTCAATAATTTGATCACGTTGACCAGAATTCAATTCTAAAGAAGCACACAATCGTTCTGCAATACCTAGCTGGGTTTGAAGAACGGAATTCTCGACTTTTTGAAATCTGGAAACGGCTTTACATAATGTACGAACATTCACTTCAAACATATTAGCAATTTCTTCATAAGTTCGTGAAGCTTCATTTTGTCGACATGCTATATATAACGTAGCACCCATCAAAGCACGTCGAGTTTCTCCACGAACTTTTTGAGCATCATCTAGATTTTTATACATACCACAAGCATCCATATAAATAGATTTAGGAAGATGGTAATGGTTACATACGTGTTGGATTTTATCAAAGATTCCTAGCCATGAACGATCATTATTTGATGACCATGTGGATAGACGCTGTAAAGATTTAAGTTCTACACTTTTAGTTGAAATTCCACGAAAAGAAATAATTGAACCGTAAGAAGAATCTGGAAGAAGTTCAGATGTAGTGAAACCAACTCTGGACTTATCTTCTTTTGAATCTTCATAAAATCTAGCTTCTGATGTTTCATCAAAGACCGGAAGACCTACAAGGCCACAATTTACACAAACATGCTCACCATCTATATGCTCATATTTATGTTCACACATTTTTAAAGGGTTTTAAAGAATCGTGAATCCTATTCGTTTTTGGAATAAAAAATCGATCCATCTAAAATTGAACCGTGTAAAGGAAAATATTTAGAAAAATGTTTTGCTAGATAAAATTCATTAACGTATTTCAATTTTTCAGTCAAAGAGTCTAAAAAGATAAATACAGCAAATAAAAAGAATGTTCCAAGAATATAGGTATCAAATAAAGTTTCCAAAGGTTTGCGAATAGGAAACAACGGTGGTAACAATTCAATATAATAAGACGACCAAAGAATTGTAATAGCAATGATTATAATTTCTACTGAAATGTCTAAAAGCTTATATTTTTCAGATCTTTCTTTCCATGAAGAATCAAAATCATCAAATAAGTAATACATTACAAACGAAAGAAATACACCAATAGCGGTATATAGAACAGCCAGAATTCCTGCGTTCAATGTTACATAAACACCTTCTGTAAATGAAACCTTCATTTATATATAGTAATTATCTGAATCCTGACAGAAATTCTGGATTATAAGCTTGTGGACGATAATTTGTGGTTAATGTAGTACGTCCAATATCTTTTGTTTTGACAGGTTTCAACCATGAAATCATTAAATATTTTTCTTCCACATGCCATACCCAAAATCCTGCTCGAAGTAGCTCGTTCATTAAATAATCTACGGCATCTTTGAACGCGTACAGAGGATAGCCAAATACAAAAGAAGGAACTTCAAATAAGATATATGGAGCATTAGCATTTGCAATAGCTTGTTGTCTAACTTTACCTTCAATTTGTGCTAAAACAGGTTTCATGGCGGCCATCTTATAAATTCGATGTTCTTCTTGCTCTTCCCATACGTCTCTAGCTTTCATCATCTTGTCCTTCTTATTATTAAATGCAGGAGTTTCGTATTCTTGCTTTAGGCGGTGGAGGAATTAAAGGATTCTTGGAAATTGGTGCTTTAGAAGAACTAGAAGAAAAAGTAGGTCCTTTACATGAACATTTTACAGATGGTGTATACGGTTGTTCAGCAGGATCGTTTGTAGCTGTAGCTGTAGCATTTGGAATACCTGTATCAAAAATTCGTGAAATGGGTATTAAATATATAGATTTAAAACGTTTTTATCAACCTTTAGACGTTTCAAAGTTTCAGCTTATGCTTACTGAAAAAGGTGTATTCGATATGTCTCTTGCAGAAAAAGTTTTACAAGAAGGATTTAATGCTTATGGAATTCAAATTGAAACTAAAGTTTTAGGTGATGCATTAATTCCATTGAAAATCCAAGCTTCAAATATTACGAAAGGTGTACCCGCGATCTTTCAAAAAAATGTACCTGTTCTTAAAGCTATGTTAGCTTCAGCATGTATTCCTTTTTTATTTCGTCCTCAGCAAATTAATGGATCTCTATATGTAGATGGAGGATTCCTAACAAATGTATTGACATCAATAATTCCTGAAGCCGATCGTGAAAGAACATTAGCTATAAATGTCATTCATACTCAACCTGAAATTACTATTCGAAATCTGAAAAAAATTAGTCCAGTCGATTTTTTTTACAAATTATATAAAACATCATGTCTTTACGAGAAAAAAAGATCTGCCCTAAAGAATGAAATTGATTTATATTATGATAAAGGATCTGGCGTATCTATTTTTACTGATAAGGAAAAAGAAGATATGATCTTATTTGGTCGTACTCTTACTAAAAACTTTCTTACCGAGCGCGGCTACTAAAAAAGCATCAAAGTTTAATGGATCTGGAACAGCTTTTAATTCTACAACTTTATTATGTGTTTCTAATTTGAAAGTAGGATAAGCTTGGATTTTATAGAGTGCAGCCTTACCCTTATTTGCTTCAGCGTTTACATCTTCAAACATTATAGTATATCCTCCATATGTTGCTGGATTATTTTTTAATTGTTGTTGAAACGATTTCCATGGAGCCTTAGAACTTTTACAGTATGGACACCAAGATGTATAAAAAAACATGAATTTAGCTTGTTGTGGTTCTAATCCATTATGTTCTAAAGGTGGATCTTCAATAATTAATTTTGAAACAGGAAAGTTACCTGTTAATAACCGATAAATTCCTATAAGTGCTCCAAAGACTATAAGAACTACAAATAAAGAAAGAAGTAGATCTCTCATTTACGAAAGTCCGGATATAAAAGTTTAGCTTGTTTTTGTCTTTCAGAAAACCATAATCTGTACGCTTCTACTTGAGTTGCGCCTTCTGCGATTTTGTATGCGATATAGCAGGTCTGTCGCTCGGGTTCCCATGGTTTGGGGGTGATTCGATACCAGCAGCCTTTATACCTGAAAATCCTAGAAACTTTTTGATTCTTTTCCAAAGACTTGGTGGTTTCGAGAACTGATTCCATTGCTTAATTGTATACGTGTTGCTCATAGATAAATTACATCTTGAACAAATCGGAACCAAATTCTGGATCGTAGTTGCTCCACCATGAGATTCTGGAATATCATGACCACATTGAAAATCAAAAACTGTAATCATATTTTCACACCAAACTATCTTGCATTTTCGTTCGAATTTGCGTCCCATATGAACTAACCATACTTGTTCGCGCAAAGCTTTAGGGATCTTTTCTTTCATTAATCTTTAAAGCACGTTCATCTAAAATGGAATAATTTTTTAGTGAAGCAACAAAAGCAAAAAATGTGTGATATTGAAGAGCCGTATGAACGGTATCAAAGAATTACAGACATTATTAAAGAACTTGAAACTAGCTCACCATCTAGAAAATCATCTTCATGGTACAATCTACATTCAGACCTATTGAATTATTATCGTGAAAATTTGGGATTGTATTCAAAACTACATCCCGAAATTGATCATATTGAGTTTCGTAAGAAATTAGAGTATCTAGATCATCTTCACGAAAAACTACTGAAAGAGTATAATACCTATCAGTGGTTCAGTGCTTATGACTATTTGAGGTATAATGAAGGCATTAAATGGATTGTAGATTGGTTATCATCAGAAGACGATTTATGTGATTTGTTGTCTGTGTTAAAAGTTTGATTAAGCAGGGAAACCTACTAGACCGGCACCAATACCGAATCCTGCGCCAGTACGCGCAGAAGCTCCTACAGATGGAGCATAAATATCAAGAATAGCAAACGTACATAAAGCAACTAAAGAAATCATGGCGATCTCGGAAAGTTTAAGAACTTTTCCAGGAAGAAGGTAGGCAGCTACGGCTACAGCTAGACCTTCAAGAGCATACTTAATGGCTCTGGTCAACAGATCGGACATCATAGAGGATACTTGAGGAGGAGCTGCTTTTTCCATTTATATTCAAGAAAGGAATAAAAGTTATTAATAATGAGGATAACGTATACCTCTAAAATTGACGAGGATGTCAAGAAAAAATTCCGGATATTTAATGCCGGTGAGCGGCAATTTGATTTTTATTTAATGTCCTACTTGAACTCTCCAGATAGTTGGTCCCAAGAAGGATATTTCTTTGAACAAGTTAGTCGTGATTCAAAAGTAGAAATTACATTATCTTCAACAAAAACGATTGAACAAGAATGTCCTGGTATCACAGGATTATCATGTGCTGAATTAGGAGGACGACGAATGTATTTGAACGCAGAACGATGGTTTCATGGCGCTCCAAAATCTGGGTTAACTCTCGAAGATTATCGACAATATATGGTATCGCATGAAATGGGACATATTTTAGGACATGATCATGAATCATGTCAATGTAAGGGATGTAGGGCGCCTATAATGATGCAACAAACTTTAGGATTAAAAGGGTGTACACCAAATACAAATGTCACTTATAAATAAAATGATGTGCGAAAAGAAACCACAAGACGTTGCTCTTGCTTTATTTGTATTAACTATTGTCATATTTTCATTTGGATCAACATTTTATGGGTTATTAAGATATGCGTTTGATTTAGGAGACGATGAAAAGGCCGGAGTTACACGTGATCATTTAATTTTAGGTGGAAATATTTTACAAGTTGCTGCTTTAGCTGGAGTTCTATATTTCACGCAGTTCATTACAAGTCCTTTAGCAAAAATGTTAATTATTGGTTCAGTATTTCTCTTAATGATTCTAATTCTTTATTTGACTAATTATGATTCATCAGATAAAACATCTGATTGGGCTGGAATGGTTCTTCTGGTCGTTGATTTGTATATTAAAACTACTGCTATTTTTATGGGGTTTGGCGTTTGTTCTATGGATCAAGTACCCACTTCTTTAGCCGCGATGACTAAAACTCTTACAGGTGGACATAAACGGCGTTAATTTCTTTCGATAATGTAAATGGACAAGATAGGTTATACAGTATTTACGGCTCTAGGTGTATGCCTAATTGGAGCCGGTCTAGCTTTTCAGATTCTTTATATTGAACATAATCAAAATGATGAGCTAGGTTATTTACCTCATCAAATTGTTTCGATTATTTTTAATACTGTAGTTGTTATCTATCTTCTGTTTAACTTAATGGTGTATAGACCATTTGAATCTCAAATAGCTATTGGTATTTCAACTATGGCATTATTAATTGGGTTTGCTTTAGAAATCTATTCTACACAATTTAATGTTTCTACAGCAATGCAAGGTGTATCTTATACATTTGCTGGAATTAATGCTTTAATTCGTTTGTATCTTCTGATCAGTGTACGCTGCGGATCTTATGCTACGTCAATTCCAGATGCTGTGAGAAAACTTCTGGAAGTAGCTAAACTTGATCCAAAATTACCTGGAGCTGATAAAGTTGCTGCTGCTGTAGCTAGAGAAGTTGCTGCTCAAGGTGACCAAGTATCTGCTGTAGATCCTCAGAGATTATATAACAATATCATGTCAAGTTTAGGATCTCTAATTCCTGATGATAAACGAAGTGAAGCTAAAGATGCTATAAAAAAGAGTTTAGGTCTTCCTTTAGTTAAACCTCAACAAGGTGGACGCAGACGTTAGTCTTCTCGTTAGAACTGGCTTTCATAAACTGAGCTTTAAGAAGTAAAATGCCCGAGACCCTTGATAAAACTGATTATGATGGAAAGATTATTGATTATCTTGAAGAAGATTCTGAAATTCCTACCCAGAGATACGGAATCATCTCTTTTTTGTCCCCTGAAAAAGTGATCAAGCGTAAAGAACAGTTCTTCCATGAGAAGTTCATTCAGTGGCTGGAATATGATTGGAAGATTGTAGGCATGGAGAGAATGATGGATTTTCTTGCCAAAAAGTACTCTCTAAAAATTGATGATCTAATGAAGGATATGCAAGAGTTTACCAAAGTCCATAATGCCGAAATTAAGGCAACCGATATTATGGAAAAGTATCAGGTATTTTTGCTGAAATGTGAAAAGGATTTGGAGACTGAATTCACCGAGAAAAACGAGTTCCAAACTAATGTGCGTGGAGTAAAGATTCGTCGTATTTTTGCTAATCTAGAAGAAGCACAGATGTATTGCAAGGTACTTCAACGCAAGTATCCTCGTGATAATTTGTTTCTTGGTAAAGTAGGATGTTGGCTACCTTGGGATCCTTCTGAACATGTAATGCCTGAAGTTGAATATGCTGAAAAGGAGCTCAATGAGATGATGCGCAAATACAAGGAGAATGAAATTAATAAAGATATCTTCTTTGAAGAGCGTAAGAATGAAAAGATTGAAGAACAGCGTAAAGAGAATGCTAAACGCAAAGCAGAACTAGCAGATAAAGGTCAAGCTGAGCTTAAAGATATTGCGAATGCTCTAAAGAATGATACACCTATTCATCCTGCTGAAGGTGGTCTTCGTGAAGAATTGGATTAACCTTTTTTCACCCAAACTTGTGGACCTTTCTTTGTTTGTAATTTAGCTGCGTCAAATTCATCACCAGCTAACATAGTGGAACTAAATGGTTGATTTCCTTGCCAGAGACTGTCATCACATAAATGGAAAGAAGGGTGATCAGAAGCTTTATACCAGAAAACTTGATCTTCTAATTTATTAGATTGAACGCCATTTACAACAACTAAGCATTCAAATTTTTCAGTACATTGATCCATAAATTGAGAAAACATATCAAATGTAGGAAACATACCTGCAAAATTTTCATAAATTCTTTTGCGATTGGAAATATTATTTTCTCGCAAAATGAAGACAAAATCAATATTTGTTCTTAAATTAGGAGGAACACCTAAAGGATATTGCATTGTAATTAAAGTAACCATATCAATGTGTCGACCATTCATGAAAATATAACGTGTAGATTCTTCATTAATCCAAGATTTGTCATATAAACAATCGTCTAAAATTAGAAACGCTCGTGGATCTAATTGAGAATTTCCACCTCTTTGTTTCTTTTCATGATTACGTTGTTGTTTGACCGCTAATTGACGTTTAATAGCATTCATTACAATTTCAGGTTTGTATTTGTCATGAATTAATTTAGAAGGAACCATCTCTTGAAAAAAAGGATTGGCTACTTCTGTGCCTGAAATTACTGTTCCAACAGGAAAACATTCACGAGTATTTGCTAAAATATCACGAACTAAAAAAGATTTTCCAGTATCTTTTTTTCCGATTAAAACAATCATTGGAGATTTACGTGAATCGATCTCACATCGTTCCACAATTGTTTTTATAGAGAACTTCTTAATCTCAAAGTTCATCGCGGTAAGATTACTTAATCCTTAGTGTATAAAAGAATATAATGAAACGTAAACAACATTCTGAATTAAGATGTAATCCCATAAGTATGCAAATTTCTAAACTTCCTGTAAAAAGTCCTTTATTTGGTGTTCAAAAATTACAACCGTTTTTTCCTCCTATTGAATGCCTATTTAAAACTGAAACTGTAGAAAAAATTTCAGAGTATGGAATTAAATTTCCTGATCAGATTCCTGAAACAGCTCATGCTAAAATTACCATGCTTTTGAACCCATATAAATGGATGAAAGGAATTCAATTAGAATTACCTTCTTCATCTGAAGATTCTGTTGAAATTCGTAATAAATTACAAAATCCTAATAATGCTGCATATGTAGGTTCTTTGCTGAATGCTGTTCTTTCTTTAAGCAAATGTCAACATTTTCCCACAGTTTATGGTGTATATTCTGGTGTTTCTGAAGAATTTACCTTAGATATTTCTGATGATTATGAAGAATTATGTGAACGACCATGGTTTTCTCGTAATGTCGGAAAAACATTTACTTTAAAATTAGAATCTTCAGGTGAACAAATTAAATATACTCGTAGCGCACGTCTTCCATTAGAATTAGGTGATGAAGTAGATCTTGAAGATGTTGAAGAATTAGTTGGAATTTCTTCTGATGCTACAGTAGCAACCGATTTTCAAAAAGTTTTTGAAGAAGAAAATGTCCCTGATTCAGATTCAGACTCTGATGTTTCTACTTCATATATTTTTGATATTGAATCTATGTCTGAATATTCTTTAGATGAAGAAGATGATGATGAAGCATTTGCTTGGGCTACATTTAAACATGTTCCTGTCCAAATGACGATCATGGAAAAACTTGAAGGAACCTTTTATGAATTAACAACACAGATTCAAGATCCTTCAAAATGGTATGCTTGGATGTTTCAGATTGTGTTTGCTCTAGCATTTGCTCAACGTAACTTTGGATTCACGCATAATGATCTTCACGGTAATAATGTGATGTACATTCGTACAAACCAAGAGTATTTTTATTATACATGTGGCGGAACATCATATAAAGTACCAACACATGGATATTTATTAAAGCTTATTGATTTCGATCGTGGAATTGGGTATGTGCGTCTACCTGGAATGAAAGAACCACGGTTTTTTATGAGTGATCAATTTGATGCTTCAAATGAAGCTGGTGGACAATATAATATGCAACCATTTTTCAAAGAATCATTTCCGATCGTAAAACCTAACCCATCTTTTGATTTAGTCAGATTAGCAACGTCGATGTTCTGGGATTTATATCCTGATGGACCTGATGGTGATTATAAAAATGATCGTTTATTCAAATTGTTTATTAAATGGATGACATTAGAAGATGGAACATCAATCTTATTTCATGAGAAAAATCCTAAGTTAGATAGATATTATGGATTTTCATTATATAAAGCAATTGCTAGATATTCTAAAGATGCTATTCCTAGAAAAGAATTATCCGAATTCACTGACTTTATTGGACAAATACCAGCAGGAGAACTTCCTCTCGTAATAGATAATTAATGAGTTGTCCTTATAAATATATTCTAGGTATTCCTGGAAAGGGATTTCATTCAACAAGATTTATGGGATTAGCTTTAAATGATACTTTGGGAACTATAGGTCTTGCTTTATTAACTTCATGGATATTCAATATTAATGTATGGTTATCTTTAATTGTATGGTTTATTTCGGGTGAAGTTTTACATTATATGTTTGGTGTTCAAACAGCATTTTTATCAATGATTGGTATTAAAGCGTGTTAAAACTTTAATAAAGATCGTACAGAACCGTTTACACCGTGTATAGATGCTAAAATTCCTAAACAACATAATAATATTTGCCACCAAATAACTGTGGTTCGCACATCATTAATCAAATTATATAAATTCCATCCTAATCCAAATAATGACCATAAAAAAATTATAGTCCAGAACACCATTTATAAAATGGATTGTAAATTAGTAAATAACGGTCTTTCAAAAGGATGCAGACTACATTGTATACACGCTTAGGCGAGCAACTTATTACGGTTTCAGGCAGAACACCTGCTTCAAATCCTAATAGAAATGGTCAGCGATATGAAAAACTTCTGGCAAAGCAAGGTCTTCGTCTAGAAGACGTTACGACATTCATGGAAATCAAACATGTAGGAAGAGAAATACTCTTTTCGTACACGTTTTCAGAAAAAGATGGGGGTTGGATTATTGGTATTTCTCATGGAAGATCATCAGTATGTTATGGTCCAATGAGTTATGAAGAATCTATAGATGAGACACTCGATGTATGTAGACGGCTAGGTGTTTGTAATTAGGGTGGTCCCCTTTTTAATAGGAGCAAAGTTCACCATTACTATAATATTTATACTGAGGACGAAATCCAAGAGCCGTCTGATGAAAGATTTCTACACGAAAATTAGGATACTTTTTAGATTTCATAATAGCTTCTTCTTCTGTCAAATAAATTGTCAAATCTTCCCATTCGGCAGCATTAGGAACTAGTACATATAGGTACATTTACTGTCATATGTTTACTATGTTTAAAAGGTAGGATTACCAACAAACATTTCTTGAATGACTGGTCCTTCTGGAATGACCTCTTTGATCAATTCAACAGTTTCAGGACTCTGAGTGACATACACAATGCCGCCAGCCATTAATCCACCAAATACCATTAATTTAATTGCGGTAAACCAATCAATTTGTTCTTCTTTTGCTCTACGATCTAAAGCATATAAAATGAAACTAACAAGAGCGACTCCTACTGATACATAGAGAATCCACATTTTTACTGTGATTCAAAGAATCGCTTTATGGATTTAAAACGAGGTCACTCTCTTCAATTTTCGCATCAAGTTCAGCTAGAGCATCAACTTCAGGGACATTAACTTCTTGCGGTTTCTCATCTAATTCTGTAATAGAAATACGATCTTCTTCTTCTGTCAAATTTAATACAGGTAGTTCACCTTCATCTTCATCTTCAGATTCAGATTCAACATCTTCAAAGACTACAGATTTAGATTCGGCTGGTGGAGCTTCTTCTTCAGGTGCTTCAGAAAAATAGGATTTAGCAATAACTTCCCAAGGCAAAAAAGAACGAACAACATCGTCAATAGTCTTATCAATGATACCTTCAACTTCACGACGATTACGTGCTTGTTGTTCAGAAGAAACGGCTTGAGTCTTAAATAAGAATGCAGATTGCCATAATTTACGCGCAGAATGTTTATACAATTCATGAATGAATTTAGTTACATTAGGCCGTTCAAATTCTACTTTAAGTTGTGAAGAAGCGCCACGATATTGTAGAGCAGCAAAAGATTTCATATAAGCCAAGAAAACTCCTAGTAGAAGATCGTCAATATAAGTACATTTAGATGTTTTAATAATACGTTCAACTTCTTCACCTAGAGTAGATTCAGACCATTCTGGGATTTTAGTTACCATATTCTGAAATGTTCTGATTACTTCAGTAGGTTGATTATTACGATCGCATAATTTTTGTGCTGTTTCTTTAACACTCCAAAATCCTTCAGCTACACATGGAACTAATAAAGTTGCTAAATGTTCACGAAGATGAATCTTAGCTGTTTCACTCATTTATGATTCTTCGGTATGTAAAAACGGATTGTAAAAACGTAAGAATACTAATTTTACATAATTCAAAAATGAGTAAGCCTAATGCGATGGCAGATTTGATTAAAAAGATTAAGGAGAAGGAGAAAAATGAGAAGCCTAAGCCTAAACCCTAAAGGGAAACAAAGTGGAATTCATAAAAACGGATTTTTACTTTTTCATAAATGAAACTGTTAGAAATTAGTTAAAATGGCTAAGAATATTGATGCACTAAAGCAAGAGATTGCAGAGTTGAAGCAGAAGTTCGCGGATTACATTTTGACTACAGATGCGCGGATTACTGCGCTAGAGTCTTCTTCTACTTCTAGCAAGAAAGAGAAGAAGGCTAAGGCTGAGAAGCCAGAGAAGG
>Ga0164297_10001331_pt1 | contig 26533 bp, 20 predicted proteins | sample GEODES058metaG_FD_113539 | JGI IMG/M metagenome (GOLD analysis project Ga0164297, IMG submission 113539) | Dystrophic lake water microbial communities from Trout Bog Lake, Wisconsin, USA - GEODES058 metaG | ecosystem: Environmental > Aquatic > Freshwater > Lake | place: USA: Trout Bog Lake... | reverse complement strand
CTCCCTTGATTTTGATCTTCCTTACTTTCAGGGGCAGGAACTCGCATTCCGTCTACTAGTTGTTGCGTATGCCGGGCACACAAAATAAATTCATTAAATTTATAAAAAACTTGAAACTCGAGTCAAATGCAAGGAATTATTGAATTAATTCTTTGGAACAATGGTATCGGAGACGGTGGGGCTATGCAGATTGCTCGAATGAAGGGGGTGAGAGTTTTAGATCTTGCTGATAATATAATCGGAGATGATGGCGTTGAACAACTTGCGCAAATGAAGCAAATTACAGACATATATCTTTCTGATAACATTATCGGAGATGAGGCGGTTTCACACATTGCTCGAATGAAGGGGGTGAAAAACTTAAATCTTCATGGCAACAGTATCGGAGAGGGTGGGCTTCACTCATTGCTCAAATGAAGGGAATCAGAACTTTGAATCTTGACGACAATAGCATAGGAGATGGTGGGGTTTTCTACATTGCTCAAATGAGAGGCATTCAGGAGTTACATCTTGCTTGTAATAATATCGGAAATAGCGGTGCTATGTTTATTGCGCAGATGCAGGGAGTGAATACGTTGTTTCTTCATGGCAATAGTATTGGAGATGTGGGTACTTTGGAGATTGCTCAAATGAAGGGGCTTGTCTACTTGAGTCTTCAGAGAAATAGCATCTAAGAAGGCAATGCTGCAAACATTTAACAAATGATAGAATATTTTAAAATTTGATTATTGGGTTTTTCAAATATTCTATTTATCACCTTCAGTAGGTGTATTTGCAGAGGTGAGGAAAAATTTCCGGATCATTTTGCTACAGTGAGAAAAATTCTTTTCAAGGGGGGCTTCTTACAAAAGATTGGCGTATTTTTAATAAAAATGCTCTTATTAAATTAATTCAATTACAAACTTTATCTTGATATTAGATATTTTAAATGTAAGATGAGTGAGGTGTGGAGTTGCTCTAACAAGGAGAAAAAAAATGGTAGACAAAAAAAAAGAGAACAAGAAAAAAAACGATAAAAAGAAAAATGCTATTATCACCAAGGAAAAATAATTTTCAGCTTGAATTTCGTTGCGTGCCCCAAGTCTTCATAAGGTTTGGGGCTTCTTTTCATTTTTTTGAAAAGCTTGGACAAAAAATCCATCACAAGGAGAAGGGCCTAGAAAACCTCCTGAAAGAACAGAGAATTCGGGATGGTTCTTTAAAAAATTGTCTACTTGCTCACGTGTTTCGTTCCAGCCAAAGGTACAAACTCCATACACTAAGCGTCCTTGAGGTTTTACCAAGGGTGCATAAAGAGAAAGCAATCGCGCTTGTACTTCAGTGAGGCGTGTCACTACATCGGCAGTTTGTCTCCATTTAAGATCAGGATTTTTTCTTAAAACTCCCCAGCCCGAACAAGGAGCATCTACTAAAACTAAATCTGCGCTTGATTCATAAGCTGCAAGGATTTCGGTTTCCTGCCCTTCTGTGAGATGACAGGTTTGAATATTGGTCAATCCTGCCCGTGTCGCACGTCTTTTTAAAGCCTGAAGTTTTTTTATAGACGTATCGTAGGCAAAAAAACGCCCTCTTCCTCGTAAGGCGTCAGCCATGGCAAGCGTTTTCCCGCCTGCCCCAGCACAAGCGTCAATGATTTTCAGTGAACTGGGCAAAGAAGGTAGGGTACCAGTGTTGAATTTTGAAACTTTTCCTGGACGCATTTGTAAACCATCCTGAAAAAGTTCAGGCCAAAGGGCAAAGCAGGCCATCCATTGGGATCCTTCGTCTTGAATTTCAAAATGCCCTCGTTGGTAAGCTTGAGTTTTGAGTACAGAAGCATATCCTCCCAACCTTACCCCAAAGGGGACTATGGAAGAGCATTCTGCAGAAACTGGAAGTGCATTCTCTGCTTTTAACGCTGCAAGTAACCCCTGGGCTCCTATTTTACGTGAGGCTCGTAAACTAAGACCTGCGGGAGCAGCAAGACTTTGCACGAGTTCATCGGTAGAGCCCCAGGCCAATTCCCAAGCACGGATCATCCAAGTAGGGAAGTCCTCAGGTAAGGCGACCAAAGGAGGAGAAGGATTTGCCATGATCGCATACATCCTAGCAGCCATCCACCGAGCCTGGGGCCAATGCTTGAGCTCGGAGGCATTCAAACTCCAAGGTTCTCCTTCGGGGACTCCTACTCCCAATTGTTCTGCCCAAGATACTGGACGTGCCAGTATAGCAGGGAGGATCTGGGCCAAAATACTTTTATAAGCCAGAGGCACCTGAGATAATGCCGTGTCTAAGTGTACCGGAGAATCAAATAGCTTTTCCCAAGTCTTTTCGAAGGCTTCTAGGATCAAAGAAGCTCTCACCGAAGGTTTTTCATGATCTTTCACGTTACCACCATTTTTTTTGAGAAATTAGCTGAAATTCTTATTTATATCAAGTAAAAAAACAGAAGAATAAACTTATTCACTTTTGATGAACGTGGAAAAGTTCCTCAGAGAAGGGTTGTGTGACTGCAGAGAAAATCGTTTAAAATAATTTATTTTTTTCAGCAATAGGATGGATTTTAGCTTTTGACTTCGGTCGTTTTCGTGGAGTCCTCTGACTTCAACTGACAAACAGTGGATCTCCTTCTTTCTTCAAGGAAATAATGTCTTTTTGAAACAGTATTAATAAAATTAATGACGAATCTTTTTTCAGCTTTTCGCAGATTGTCTATAAATTTTGTGATTTACGTTCTGAGCCAATGAACAAGCATTCACCTGAAGATTCTCTTTTTTTCAGTGGGATGTTTTACCAAATATTGTGATTTCAAAATACTTTATCAGCATTTCACATGGCGTGATTGGAGTTCCAGTTTTTTTAGGATAACCTCAGGTTTGTATTTGAAATAGTTTAGGGAGGGGCGTTGATTTTAAACTCTTTTTTTTGTATGTTCTATCGCTTTTTGCTTGAGTTAGGAAGATCATTCTAGGGAATGAAGTTCATGAGGTTTTACAGTTGAAGAAGATCTTTTTTTAACCTTTTAGAATCTGAAAATTTAGTGATAGGCTTCCTATGAGGTTAATGTGCAGGAATTAGAGCAATTGGACGTTCGAGAAAGCAAGAAAAGAAAAAAAGAGGTGGCTTTGATTGTCTTGCTGGCCATTGTTTTTTTATTTCTTACTTTTGCTGAATTTGAGTTGAGTCGGGCTTCAAGTACTCTTCCTTTTGTTACTTCTATTTTTTTCTTCGGTCTTTTGAACGTTAATATTATTCTTTTGATTGGGTTGATGTGGTTGATCTTTCGCAATGTAGGTAAACTTTTCATTGAAAGGCGAAGTAAGCTTTGGGGTGCTCGGCTTAAGACGAAATTAGTCATTGCTTTTTTTTCTTTCTCAATTATTCCGACTTTAGTTTTATTCGTTATTTCGGCGATGTATATTCATTCAAGCTTTGATCAGTGGTTTTCTTTAAAGATTCAAAATACGTTGCAAGCTTCTCTTGAAATTACCGGGACTTATTATCGCAATGGGGAGCGCATGGGCATGCACTTTGCGAAGCATATTGCTCAAAAATTGCAAAATCGGTTTGAAAAAAATCGGGGTTGGTATCCCTGGATTACGCATGTTTTAGAGATGGAGCGTAGTCTTTTGGATTTAGATTCTGTGGAATTTTATCCTCATCCTTTAGAAGAGCGAATTTCCGCAATGGAAATGACGCAAGAGCCCTTCAGGGTTTATCCTCGCTTGTCGCTTGATCTTCTGGATCAAGCCTTTTCAAACCATTCTGTGTCTGTTGTTCAGCATGTAGGATCAGGAGATCTCATTCGTTGCTTGGTTCCTGTTATTTCTAGAAAAAAAGTCCTTGCGGTATTGGCAGTCAATTCCTATGTTCCCTTGAGTTTGCTCAATAAAGTAGATGAGATTTCAAGTGTTTTTCATGATTACCAAGAAACTAATCCTCTGAAGTATTCGATTAAAACCACTTATTTAGTAATTTTAATTATGATTACTTTAGTTATTCTTTTTGTTGCCATTTGGATTGGGCTTTATATGGCTAAGGAGCTTACGGATCCTATTGAGCGGTTGGTGCTAGGGGCTCAAGCGGTGGGAGGAGGAAATTTGGACGTGAGCATTTCCTCAGCAGGTTATGATGAAATTTCGGTGTTAGTTGATTCGTTTAATAATATGACTCAAGATCTTCGAGAAAGTCGTGAGCATCTCATTCAAGCGGGTGCGGATTTAGAGAAACGGCGGTTGCAGCTTGAGGCCGTTTTGGCGAATGTGGAAACGGGAGTGATTGCTGTCGATCGAAGTGGTGAACTGACGACCTTTAATCGTGCTGTTTCTGAGCTTTTTCAAATTGAGCCAGAGGCTGTTTTGAATCAGCATTACACGCGTTGTTTGGATGGACAGAAAGCTCCTTTAATCGGATTAATCGATCAGGCTTTTGCTCTGGGTCATGATGTTTCTCAGGCTCATGAAAGTATTCAGTGGATCTTTCAGCAGGAGGATCAATGGAAAACCCTAGTGGCTGTGGCCACCTCCCTTCGTCAGGGGGAGGGGGTTGTGGTGGTGATTGATGATGTCACGCATTTGATGAAGGAGCAAAGGGAGATGGCTTGGAGGGAGGTGGCCAGGAGGATTGCTCATGAAATTAAAAATCCCCTCACCCCTATCAAGCTTTCTGCTCAGCGATTGCAAAGAAGGTGTGCAGCGCTGAGTGATTCTGATACCAAATTGCTTCAGGAATGCACAGAAACCATCATCAGGTATACGGATGAGCTTAAAGAAATGGTGAATGAATTTTCTAATTTTGCCCGTTTTCCTGAATCCTCTCCTGCTCCTCATGCATTGATTCCTGTTTTAGAAGAAGTGGTTGCGCTTTATCGACAAGCACATCCTGAAATTGCGATTCAAACGCAGTTTGATGAAAAAGTGCCTGTTTTTGCATTTGATCGGGATCAAATTAAAAGAGTGATGATCAACTTATTTGATAATGCGGTGGCTGCTTTGGAGAAGCAAGTTTCTTGGAAGGTGATTCGCCTTCAGTTGCATTACGATGAGTCCCTTCAGATGGTCGCTATTACGATGGAGGATAATGGGCCAGGAATGGACGAAAGTGTGAAAAGAAGGCTTTTTGAGCCTTATTTCTCGATGAAGGAGGGGGGCACTGGTCTGGGGCTAGCTATTGTGAAGCGTATTTTGAATGATCATTCGGGTTTTATTCGAGTGAAATCGAAGTTAGGGGAAGGCACGCAATTTCTGATAGAACTGCCTGCCGGACCTTTGAAGGATTTTTTGGTGCGATAAGATGCAAAGTATTTTGGTGGTGGATGATGAGTTGGGTATTCGGAAATCTCTGGAGGGGGCTTTAAAAGATGAGGGGTATCGGGTTTTACTTGCAGAAACAGGACAGCAAGCCCTTGAGATGATTGCTTCTGAGAAGCCTGATTTGGTGCTTTTGGATATTTGGATGCCAGGGATGGATGGCATGGAAACCTTAAGTCAGCTGAAGGCTCGGTGGCCTCATCAAAGTGTTTTGATGATGTCAGGGCATGGGTGCATTGAAATGGCGGTGAAAGCCACGAAGCTCGGGGCTTTTGATTTTGCAGAAAAACCTCTTTCTCTGGAAAGGCTTTTAGTCCTTTTTAAAAATATTTTTAATTTAAAAGATTTAGAAAGAGAAAATGATGCCCTTCGGCAGCAGCTGCAAAAAGGTCAGTCTTTGCTGGGAAGAAGTGCTCCGATCCGAAGTTTGCTTGCTTTGATTCAGAAAGTAGCGCCTACCATGGGTTCTGTGTTGATCACAGGAGAAAATGGAACAGGCAAGGAGCTTGTTGCTCAGAGTTTGCACCGTTGGTCTTCTCGGCATGATCAACCTTTCATTGAGGTCAATTGTGCTGCTATCCCCGAAGAGCTCATTGAAAGTGAGCTTTTTGGACATGAGAAGGGGGCTTTTACTGGAGCAACCCAGCTTCGTCGAGGGAAATTTGATCTGGCCCATGGGGGGACGCTTTTTTTGGATGAAATTGGGGATATGTCTCTGAAAACTCAGGCAAAAATTCTTCGTATCTTGCAGGAACAAAAATTTGAGCGGGTGGGGGGGTCGCAGACCATTGGCGTCGATGTGAGGGTGGTGGCTGCGACGAATAAGGACTTGCGTTTAGCAATCGAGCAGGGAAATTTTCGAGAAGATCTTTTTTACCGCTTGAATGTGATTGCTTTTGTGGTTCCTCCTCTGAGAGATCGTGGGGAAGATATTGCTTTATTGGCGGATCATTTCTTAGAGCTTGCAAGTCATCTGTATGGCAAAGAGCTTCGTAAATTCTCTGATCGAGCTTATCAAGTTCTGCAGAGCCATGCATGGCCTGGGAATGTGAGGGAGCTTAAAAATTTAATGGAAAGAGTGGTTATTTTAAGTCCAGAGCCAGAAAGTGCTTGGATTTCGGATGCTGAGGTTTTGAGCCACTTTCAGGATGCGTCGTTTGTGCTTGGGATGCAAGAAAAGTTGGAAAAAGTGCAGCCGCAAAAATCGGATTTACAGAATCTGAGAAATGCTCGCCAGGAGTTTGAGAAGGCTTTTATTTTGAAAACACTTCATGAATATGGTGGGAATATCTCTAAGGCAGCTCAAGTGCTTGGGATTGAAAGAAGTCATTTGCATCGAAAAATGAAATCTTTTGGAATTGAGTGAACTTGCTTGCTGTGTCTCTGATTGTGAAGGATAATCAAAGCTATGGCTCAAAAAATCACTCCTAGAAACGAAGATTTTTCGCAATGGTATCAAGATTTAGTGCTTCAGGCACGGCTTGCGGATTATAGTCCTGTGAAGGGATGCATGGTCATTCGACCTCAAGGCTATGGAATATGGGAGCAGATACAGAAAGATTTGGACCGTAGGATCAAGGAAGCAGGAGCGCAGAACGCTTATTTTCCTCTTTTGATCCCAGAAAGTTTTTTAAAGAAAGAAGCTGAGCATGTAGAAGGATTTGCTCCTGAGTGTGCGATGGTGACTCATGCGGGGGGGAAGGAGTTAGAAGAGAAGTTGGTGATTCGTCCGACTTCTGAAACCATCATCAATAGTATGTTTTCTAAATGGATTCAGTCTTATCGAGATTTGCCGATGAGAGTCAACCAGTGGGCGAATGTGGTCCGTTGGGAGATGAGAACCCGGTTATTTCTGAGAACAACAGAATTTCTGTGGCAAGAAGGACATACTTGCCATGCTACTTCACAGCAAGCAGAAGAAGAAGCGAAGAAAATGCTTGAGGTTTATCGGGTTTTTGCAGAAGAAGTGCTTGCGATGCCTGTGATTGTTGGCCAGAAAACAGAAAGCGAAAAATTTGCAGGGGCTTCGAAAACTTATTGTGTAGAAGCGATGATGCAGGATGGTAAGGCGCTTCAGGCCGGCACTTCCCATGATTTGGGAACGCATTTTGCCAAAGCGTTTGATATTAAGTATTTAGATCGAGAGGGAAAAACACATTGGGTACATCAAACGAGTTGGGGGGTTTCTACTCGGTTAATTGGTGGACTCATCATGACGCACTCGGATGACCGAGGTTTGGTTTTGCCTCCTTATCTTGCAGGCAGGCATGTGGTGATTGTGCCTATTTTGCAAGGATCTAACGATAGGGAGCTTCTGATTCAGGCGGAGAAACTTCAGGAGGATATCCTGAGGTGCTGGAAGGGATCTTACGAGTTGAAGGTGCATATTGATCGAGATTCTTCTAAGCAGGTAGGTTGGAAATTTCATGAATACGAACTTTTGGGCGTTTGCTTACGCATTGAGTTGGGTATTCGGGATTTGAAGCAGTCTCAAGCTGTTTTGGTTCGGCGCGATGAGGGTGTGAAGCATTGCGTTGCGTTAGAGAGGGTAGGTTCTGAGGTGGCGATGCGATTGGGTACGATGCAGAGGGATCTTTTTGAAAAAGCCCGGTTGTGGCGGCAGGAACGCATGCATGAGGTGGAGGATTATGGTGATTTTAAAACGAAGCTTGAGAAGGTGGGAGGGTTTTTTGTCGCACCTTGGTGCCAAAAGTCATTCTGCGAAGCTTGTGTGAAGGAGGAGACGAAAGCCACCATTCGTTGTTTGCCGTGGGGAGAGGATTTGCAGCCTCAAAGGGATCAAAGAGCTTGTCTTTTTTGTCGAGATGCCTCTTCGAGTGTCCGGGCAATTTTCGCAAAAAATTACTGATGTTAGATTTAGAAAATCCTCACAGTATTTTAGCGGCATTCAAGCTGAGGCCTGAGGATATTTTGAATTTACGGGTTGCTCAGGGTAAGAAATTCTCTGGTATTTGGCAAGAGATTTTGGATCTCGCTCAGAAGCATTACATTCGGATCATCGAAGATCGAGAATTGTCTGGCATGCAAGTCCGTGTGCGAGCTCGGGCTCCGGTGATGACTTCTGAACTTTTTTCCTCGGTGAAGACGTGGCAGTCTCAGCAGGTTTGGCTTGCTTTGGAGGAGCTGCAAGATCCTCAAAATGTAGGTGCTATTTTTAGAACAGCTGCTTTTTTCGGGATCCAGGGAGTGATTTTAACTCAGCAGCGATCATCTCCATTGACTTCCACGGTTTATGATGTGGCTTCAGGGGCTTTGGAGATGGTTCCTTTTGCGATGCAAACTAATTTGAAGCAGGCATTTGAAATTGCTCAAGAAGCAGGGGTTTGGGTTTTGGGTTCTTCCGAGCATGCCTCGGGACGGTTGGATCAGGTGCCTAAGGATCGTCCTTGGTTGGTGGTACTGGGGAACGAAGAAAAAGGTATCAAGCCTTTAACGGCTCGACATTGTGATCTTCTATGTCGAATTCCTGCGAAAGGGAATCTGAGCTCTTTGAATGTCTCGGTAGCTTCTGGGATTATCTTATGCGCTTTGACGGTTTGAGGATTTTTATGCTTGACGCGCCTTCGTTTATTCGTTATTTAAAATAGATTCAACTAGTTGTGTCTTTTAAGAAGAAGAGTTTTTTTTTGACAGTGGTAAGGTTTTGAAGAAGTGTGCTGGAGTAGCTCAGTTGGTAGAGCAGCGGTTTTGTAAACCGCAGGTCGTGGGTTCGAGTCCCTTCTCCAGCTCCATGGTTGAAATTTTTGAGGAGAGATTCCCGAGCGGCCAAAGGGACCAGACTGTAAATCTGGCGGCGTACGCCTTCGAAGGTTCGAATCCTTCTCTCTCCACCAGTGTCTTGCGGGTTAAGCGTGTGATTTTAGATAAAAGATGTGCGGGAGTAGCTCAGTTGGCTAGAGCATCAGCCTTCCAAGCTGAGGGTCGCGGGTTCGAGTCCCGTCTCCCGCTCCAAATTTGCATGCTCTTGTAGCTCAGATGGCCAGAGCACTCCCTTGGTAAGGGAGAGGTCACGGGTTCGAGTCCCGTCAAGAGCTCCATGCTATTTTTGGGGTGGTTCTTGATTCCTGTCAAATGGATGAGCAATATCAAAGTTCGGGTAAGTTTTACGATTGCTTGTCTATCGATAGGATTCTGTTGGTTGAGGGCTCATCCTTTTTTTCTAAAAAATCTTTTTGAAAAGAGTCTTCATCTGCCTAAAAAAGTGCTCTTAGCGGCTTTCTTGTTTTCGGTGGCTCAGCTTTTTGCTCAGGGTCTGCGATTTTGGTTTGCTCTGCCTGCCTCTGTTTCTTGGTCTGGGAGTTTTAAAATCTATGTCTTGGGTCAAGCGTTGAATGCTTTTTTGCCTGCTAGGATGGGAGACGGCTTCAAGGTCCTTGCTTTGGAGAAGCAGAAAAAAGGATTTTTGGGAAGCGCAAAAAGTGTTTTTGTTGTAGATAAGTTTTCTGATTTGTTGGCTTTTGGTTTGCTTTTGGGAAGCACGCTACTTTATGGGGTGCAGCGGCTTTTGGATCAAAAGCTGAGATGGAAATTGTATGGTTTTTTGGGGGTTCTTGGGTTGCTCGGAGTCTATTCTTGGGGCAGCGGTCGGCTGAGGAGGTTCTTGGAGGGAGGTTCCAGAAATTTCAAGTTGAGCTTGAGTTTTGCCCTTCTTGAGTGGTCTTTGGAGTGTTTGGGAATCTTGAGTTTGTGTTCAGTGCTTTCACCATCGCTTGCTTTTCATGAGGCTTATTGGGTTTTGGTGATTTTAAACTTAGGCATTGCTGTTCCCGTTTCGGTTGCGAATATGGGGACTTTTGAGACTTCTATGGCTTTTGGATTGAGTCGTGTGGGCATTCCTTTTTCAGAAGGGTTCTTGGTTGCCGGAGTGCATCATTTGATTCAGTGGACGGCTATGGGGACTACTGTTTTGTTGGTTTTTATGAAAGATGGCTGGTTGAGTTGGCGAAATTTTCAGCGAAAGAAGTGAGAGTAAGAAATTCTATGGAACTCATGGTGTTTTTCGAGAACAAGTTTTTTCTCTTCTAGATTTTTTTTGATTGTGCTTGGGTTCTTGGGTGGTGTAGGCTTGACATTTCCCGGATTGTCGGAGTAGAAGGAGAACTAAAATATGGTTCGCCTGTGGTATGAACATCGGATGACGATGCCCGAGTCGAGTGCTCGAAGCATGTTGGGATTTGTTTTAAAAGATTGTTAAACAGGGTGGTTGTTCACCCGAAAAAGCGCGGAGGCCGAAAAAAAATGTCTAAAGAAAAATTTGAGCGAAATAAACCCCACTGCAATATCGGAACGATTGGGCACGTTGATCATGGGAAGACTACGTTGACGGCAGCGATCACTACGGTGCTTGCCTCTAAAGGATGGGCTGAAAAAAGGGATTACGCTCAGATTGATAATGCGCCTGAAGAAAAAGCTCGTGGTATCACGATTAATACGACGCATGTCGAGTATGAGACGAGTAAGCGTCACTATGCTCATGTGGATTGTCCTGGCCATGCCGACTACGTAAAAAATATGATTACCGGTGCTGCTCAGATGGATGGCGCTATTTTAGTGGTATCTGCTGCCGATGGTCCCATGCCCCAGACAAGGGAGCACATTTTATTGGCTCGTCAGGTAGGAGTTCCGGCCATCGTGGTTTTTTTGAATAAGTGCGATATGGTGGACGACCCCGAGTTGATGGATCTTGTGGAAATGGAAGTGCGTGAGCTTCTGAGTTCTTATAAGTTTCCTGGAGATAAGATTCCGATTATTCGAGGATCGGCATTGAAGGTGATGGAACCTGGTTCACCTGAAGAAGGTGAGACTGCCGCTCTTGCTATCATGCAGTTAATGGATGCTGTAGATTCGTATGTGCCACAGCCTACCCGAGAGACTGCGAAGCCATTTTTGATGCCTGTTGAAGATGTTTTCTCGATTTCTGGCCGTGGTACTGTGGTTACCGGCCGTGTTGAACGAGGTATTATTAAGACGGGAGAAGAAGTGGAGATCATCGGCTTAAGACCTACCGCGAAGACGGTCGTTACCGGTGTAGAAATGTTCCGAAAGCTCTTAGACCGAGGTGAAGCAGGAGATAATGTCGGGGTTCTTTTACGAGGAACCAAAAAAGAAGATGTGGAACGTGGTCAAGTTTTGGGTCACGTGGGCACGATAACGCCACACACCAAGTTTAAGGCATCTGCTTATATTCTCACGAAAGAAGAGGGTGGACGTCATACACCTTTTTTCAATGGCTACAGACCTCAGTTTTACTTTCGTACTACGGACGTGACTGGGGTGATGCACTTACCGAAGAACGTAGAAATGGTAATGCCTGGAGACAATATTGAGATTGAAGTCGAACTCATTGCTCCTGTTGCTATGGAAAAAGAGCTGCGTTTTGCTATCCGTGAGGGTGGCCGGACCGTAGGTGCTGGAGTGGTTTCTGAGATCATAGCTTAAGAGCTTAGCCTTGTTTTTAGTAGACAATTGAACGAGAGAGTGTGTTTTCATGCGAATCACGGTGAGTCTGGATTGTAGTGAATGTAAGCGGAAAAATTATACAACAAGTAAAAATAAACAGAAAACTACGGATAAACTTGAATTTAAGAAATTCTGTAAATTTTGTCGGAAACACACGGCACATCGTGAAGGCAAGTGAGATAGGGCAGTAGCTCCAACGGCTAGAGCAGCGGATTCCAAATCCGCCTGTTGTGGGTTCGAATCCCTCCTGCCCTGCCAAGTTTTGTTAGGGCGATGAAGATGAGGCGGAACTCATAGGTTCACCTATGACTTAGGGCACAAACACAAGAACCTAATTATTGAGTCATTAAAAGAGGTAATGGGTGAAATGGGTTTTTCTGCGTTTTGCAGAGAAGTCTGTTGAACGGGGGGTACACATTGCCGTGCGCTAACTTAGATCTTTTTTGTAGTTAAGGGATCCGCTTCGTTGATGGAAGTGTCTGAAAACTCGTGTAGTAGGAAGAAAGATGGTAAGCGCTATGGAAGATCACTATCAAAAATGGGTCAATTTGTGTTATTTGGTTCTTTCTATTTCAGTAGGGTATTTACTGTTTACTGCTGGGGGGAAGCTGGTAGGTGCTTATGATCTTGAAACCAAGATTCGTAATATCGACCTTATTTTAAGGGGTCTATCTACTTTTTCAGGTGTTGTTTTATTCGTGAGTTTGTATAGGCACCGAGTGGTCAATCAGTTCATGAATGAGGTGGTTTTGGAACTGTCTCGAGTGCATTGGCCCAGTGCTAGAGAGACACGAGTGTCAACGTTTGTAGTAGTTTTAATGGTTTTAATTTCTGGGATGATTTTAGGTTTATTGGATTATCTCTGGGTTCAGGTTGTGCGTTGGATGCTATGAAGTCTGGAGACAAAAGTAGCATGAGGAGTAGAGTGTAAAATGAAAGAGAGCGATGTGCCAGAAATTCTTGCTCAGCAGTCAAATGAAATGGCATGGTACGTGGTCCATACCTATTCTGGCTTTGAAAACAAAGCTAAATCCGCCTTAGAAGAACGCATTAAATCTTTAAAAAAAGAGTCCTTTTTTGCAGAGATCATTGTTCCTGAAGAAAATGTTATTGAGCTTGTCAAGGGTCAGAAAAAAACGAGCAAGAAGCGTTTTTTTCCGGGCTACATTTTGGTAAAGATGCAGCTTACGCAGGATACCTGGCATATTGTGCGCAATACTCCAAAAATTACGGGTTTTGTAGGTAATAAGGTGAAGCCTGTGCCTGTTCCGGAGTCGGATGTGGAGAAAATGATCCATCGTATTGCGGAGGGTCATACCAAGCCTCGACCTCGTGTTTCGTTTCGGGAGGGAGAGAGTGTTCGTGTGGTGGATGGGCCTTTTGCTAATTTTAGTGGTACGGTAGAGGATGTGAATCCCGATAAAGCGAAGGTGAAAGTCCTAGTGAGTATTTTTGGGCGTTCTACACCTGTCGAATTGGATTTTATTCAAGTTGAAAAGATATAGGCACCTGTGTTAATCAGGTTGAATTCATTGAGGTAGAGGAAGTATGAAAAAAGTCACCGATCAAGTTAAGCTTCAGATTCCAGGTGGGCAAGCGAATCCTGCTCCTCCTGTAGGTCCGGCTTTGGGGCGTTGTGGTGTGAATATCATGGAGTTCTGCAAGGCGTTCAATGCCAAGACTCAGGATCAAAAGGGCACTATTATTCCTGTTGTGATCACTGTTTATTCTGATCGTTCTTTTACCTTCATCACTAAGACACCGCCTGCTGCAGTGCTTTTGTTCAAGGCAGCTAAAGTAGAAAAAGGTTCTGGTCAGCCGAATAAAGTCAGTGCAGGTCAGGTTACTCGGCAGCAATTGGAGGAGATTGCGAAGCTGAAGATGACCGATTTGAATGCCTCAAGCCTGGAGGCTGCTATGAAAATCATTGCAGGTACGGCACGTAGTGCTGGAATTGCGATTAAAGATTGATGAGCAATTATTGAGAAATAGGTGGGAGCTGAAAGGCGCTGGAACCACGGAGGATCATCATGGTTGTAAAAGCTGAAAATACCAAAAAAAAAGAAGAAGCTGAGGTAGCCAAGGAAGTTTCATCGGTTGAGAAGTCAGAGAAAAAATCGAAGAAACTTTTGAGTAAGAAGTCTTCCTGTCCTGGAAGGGGGAAGAGGTATGCACAGGCCTTGGCATTTGTGGTTCCGGGAAAGCGCTATTCTGTATTGGAAGGTTTTGAACTACTCACTGAGCTTTCTTATGCGAAATTTGATGAGAGTGTGGATGCAGCCTTTAATTTAGGGGTTGACCCGAAGCATGCGGATCAGATGGTGCGAGGGGCGGTGGTTTTACCTCATGGGATAGGCAAGAGTGTTCGTGTTGCGGTCCTTGCACAGGGAGAAAAAGCGAAAGAGGCGATGCTTGCTGGAGCAGATCATGTAGGTACGGATGATTTGATTGAAAAAATTGTCGCAGGTTGGCTTGATTTTGATAAGATGATCGCTACTCCTGATATGATGCTTGCTGTTTCGAAAATAGGAAAGATTTTGGGTCCGCGTGGATTGATGCCGAATCCCAAGCTTGGCACGGTTACTTTTGATCTCGCTAAGGCCGTTAAGGAGCAAAAACTAGGAAAAATTGAATATAGGACGGAAAAGACAGGAATTGTGCACGTGTCCATTGGAAAGAAATCTTTTGGAGCGCAGAAATTGAAAGAAAATTTTTCTGTACTTACTTCGGTTTTGTTGAAGGCGAAGCCTCCTACGAGCAAAGGCACTTATTTGAAAAGTATTGCTCTTTCTACGACGATGAGTCCTGCTCTTTGGCTTGATCCCTTGGACGCGATTGCTGCTGCTTCGCAAGTGTAATAGTTTGAGATAAAGTGAGGTAAAGGGTTCATGAATCGTGCTGAGAAAATAGCGTTAGCTAAGGAATTGAAGCAGGAATTTGCGCAAGCACAGGTGGCTGTGTTTGCCGATTATAAGGGTTTATCTGCGCCTCAGGCGGATGAATTGAGAAGGCGTTTGAGAACTGCGGGAAGTCGGGTATTGGTTCTGAAAAACAATGTGGCGCGTTGGGTTTTTGAGGACGGTTCCTTGGGAGAAGAGGGCAAGACTCTGATGGATGCTGTCGTGGGTCCTACGCTTGTGGCTTTTTCTACGAAAGAGATTTCTTTGGCAGCGAAGTTGATGCATCAATTCGCACAAGAAAACCAAGCGTTCAAGCTGAAGGATAGTTTGATGGGGAGGAAGCGGTTGGCTGTTTCTGAGATTGAAACGCTGGCAAAACTTCCCAGCCAGGATGTGCTTCGAGGGCTTTTGCTGGGGACTTTACAAACTCCTATGCGCAATTGGGTCAGTGTTCTTGCTGCGGTTCCCCGCAGTTTGGTCACGGTCCTTGCTGCCATTGGAAAGAAAAAAGCTTCAACTCCGTGAGGTGAAGGTAAGAGTAGTGAGTAACAGCAATGTTACTTGAGAATGTTAAAAAAAACTGAAAGTTCGTGGAGAGCTTGCAGTGTAATAAGTAGGAATGAGGTAGAAGATGTCGGCCGTTGTGACTAAAGAGCAAGTTTTTTCTTTTATTGAGAACATGTCGGTTCTTGAACTTTCTCAGTTTGTGAAAGATCTTGAGTTGAAGTTTGGAGTTTCTGCTGCAGCGCCTGTGGCTGTTGTGGCCGCACCGGGTGCAGCTGTAGCGCCTGTGGCTGAGGCGAAGACGGAATTTAACGTGATCTTATCCGTGGTGGGTGAAAAGAAGATCAATGTGATCAAAGAAATTCGCGCTATCACAGGATTAGGTTTGAAAGAAGCCAAAGAGCTTGTAGAAGGTGCACCTAAATTGGTGAAAGAAGCTGTGAGTAAGCAAGAAGCAGAAGAGATCAAGAAGAAGCTTGAGACCGAAGGAGCGAAGGTTGAGATTCAGTAACTCAGCTTGAACTGCTTTTGGAGTTTTTAGATTCAAAGTGATGCCTTGTAGACAAGCGCTGAAGCTTGTTGGGGTTGTATTTCTTTCTGATTGAGGAGTGTGTATGCCTTCCCCGTTTTCGGAAAACTGCCGAGTTCGTAAAGATTTTTCTAGGATAAAATCGCCTGTTGAAATTCCGAATCTCATTGAGTTGCAGCAAAATTCTTATGAGAAATTTTTGCAAGCTGATTGTGAGCCTTCGGAGCGGCAAAACATAGGCCTTCAGGGAGTCTTTCGATCTGTTTTTCCGATAGAGGATTTTAATCGTACGGCTTCTTTGGAATTTGAAAGCTATGTCCTGGAAAAGCCGAAATACGATGTTGATGATTGCCGTAAGCGGGGTATGACCTATGCGGCTCCTCTGAAGATCACTGTTCGGTTGGTGGTCTATGATGTGGATGAGGACGCGGGTACTCGGAACATCCGTGACATCAAGGAGCAAGAAGTCTATATGGGAGAGATTCCCTTGATGACTGAGGCTGGCTCTTTTATCATCAATGGTACGGAAAGAGTGGTGGTGAGTCAATTGCACCGTTCTCCTGGAGTCATTTTTGACCATGATCAGGGAAAGAGTCACTCTAGTGGAAAGATTCTTTATTCTGCGCGTATCATTCCTCACCGGGGGTCTTGGTTAGATTTTGAATTTGATCATAAAGATGTGCTTTATGCCCGTATCGATCGTAAGCGTAAATTACCAGCCACGATGATTTTACGTGCGATGGGGATGTCTAATGGCGAGGTTTTAAATTATTTTTATCGCATTGAGACAGTCCATCTTGAAAAGCATGGGAAGTATTTCAAAGAGGTGGATTTAGATATTCTTTCGGGGCAGCGTGCAGAAGAGGACATTGTAGACCCTAAAACAGGGGATGTGATTGTTAAAAAGAATCGTAAGTTTACCAAAAGTGTGATCCGAAAGATTCAAGATGCAGGTATTAAGCAGCTTGAGATCGCTTTGGAGGCGGTTTTAGGTCGTGTTGCTTCGGAAGACGTGGTTGATGAGGCTACGGGCGAAGTACTTCTGCAAACAAATCAAGAATTAAGTTCGGATTTGCTCGAAGAACTTCGGCAGAAGCAGGTAAAATCGGTTCGTTTGATTTTTACAGATCATCTTTCTCATGGATCCTTTATCCGAGATACGCTTTTGATGGATAAGGTCGCGAATCCTGAGGAGTCTTTGATTGAGATTTATAAACGGATGCGACCTGGGGATCCTCCTACAGTGGAAGCTGCACGTCAGCTTTTTGAAAATCTCTTTTTCAATCGGGACCGTTATGATTTGTCGCGAGTGGGTCGTTTAAAGCTCAATTATAAGTTTCCTGAAAACGGTATTTCTTCTGAGAACACGATTCTTACGAAAGAAGATATTCTTTCTACTTTGTATTTTCTTTGTGAATTGAACAATGGGCGTGGAAGTATTGATGACATTGACCATTTAGGCAATCGTCGTGTCAGAGCCGTGGGTGAGTTGATTGAAAATCAGTATCGCATTGGTTTAGTGCGTATGGAGCGTGCGATTAAAGAACGCATGAGCATTCAAGAAATAGAAACCCTGATGCCTCATGATTTGATTAATCAAAAACCTGTTTCTGCCGTGGTGAAGGAGTTTTTTGGATCAAGTCAACTTTCCCAATTTATGGAACAGACCAATCCTTTGTCGGAAGTAACACATAAGCGTCGACTTTCAGCACTGGGTCCCGGGGGTTTAACGCGTGAGCGTGCGGGTTTTGAAGTGAGAGATGTGCACAATACCCATTATGGGCGTATCTGTCCTATTGAAACTCCGGAAGGTCAGAATATTGGATTGATTGCAAGCTTGTCTACGTATGCTCGTGTCAATGAGTTTGGATTTATTGAGACTCCCTACCGTGTTGTGGAAGCGAAAAACGTTTCTGAAGAGATTCGGTTTTTCACGGCGACGGAAGAAGAAAATAGAATCATTGCGCAAGTGGCACCTGAAGCTTTGAGTTCGAAGAGTTTGCAGGGAGATCTGATCGCAGCTCGAAGGAAGGGGGATTTTGCTTTAGTGAATCCTGAAGATGTGGAGCTGATGGATGTATCGCCTAATCAGCTTGTATCTATTGCGGCTTCCTTGATTCCTTTCTTGGAGCATGATGATGCTAATCGTGCTTTGATGGGTTCGAATATGCAGAGGCAAGCAGTGCCTTTGATTCGTAACCAGGCTCCTTTAGTGGGAACGGGTATTGAGAAAGTCGTGGCTCGAGATTCTGGCCAAATCATTCTTTGCCGTCATGAGGGAGAAGTGGTGATGGTGGATAGCGGTAAGATAGTCATCCGCCGCACTCAGAAGCCTGCTCGAGGAAAAGAAGGTCTTTCGGGTTCAGAAGTAGATATATATAATCTAACGAAGTACCAGCGGTCGAATCAGAACACTTGTGTGACTCAAAGGCCGGTTGTTTCGCTGCATGATCATGTGATGCCAGGTGATATTTTGGCGGATGGCCCTGCCACGGATGCAGGAGAGCTTGCGTTGGGTCAAAATGTCATGATCGCTTTCATGCCGTGGAGTGGTTACAATTTTGAAGATTCTATTCTCATTTCTGAGCGCTTGATTAAAGAGGATACTTTTACTTCTATCCATATTGAGGAGTTCGAGTGTATTGCTCGTGATACTAAATTGGGTAAGGAAGATGTTACGAGAGATATCCCTAATGTAGGTGAGGAGTCCCTGAAAGAGTTGGATGAGAGTGGGATTATTCGCATTGGAGCTGAGGTAAGACCAGGCGATATCTTAGTGGGAAAGGTCACTCCTAAAGGAGAGACTCAGTTATCTCCGGAAGAGAAGCTATTGCGGGCTATTTTCGGAGAAAAAGCTGGAGATGTGAGAGACACTTCGCTTCGTGTTCCTTCCGGGGTGCATGGAGTGGTGATCAGTGCACAGATCTTTGCTCGTGAGGGCACTGAGCCAGACAGTCGAAGTCAGTCGATTCTTGAGGAGCAATTAGCGCAAATGAATCGTGATCAGAGTATTGAGATTGACGCGATTCAGGAAGCTGTATTGAAAAAAATAGCGGATCGTCTGAAAGATCAAGTGACGGTAGGACCCTTGCTGTCCGAAGATGGTTCTGAAGAGCTTTTAAAAAAGGGGCAGAGTTTGAGTCAAGAGGTACTGTCTCAGATTCCTTTTGAGCTTTTGGGTTTTATTCCTGTGGTAGATGAGCTTGAAGAAGAAATCACGTCCATGATGAAGGTGGCAAAAGATCGCATTGAAGCAGTTCATTATGTTTTTCAAGAAAAGGCGGAAAAGTTTAAACGAGGGGATGAGCTAGCACCCGGTGTCATTAAGATGATCAAGGTGCAGATTGCCATTAAGCGAAGGCTTCAGGTGGGAGATAAGATGGCGGGTCGCCATGGGAACAAGGGGGTCATCAGTCGTATTTTGCCGATAGAAGACATGCCTTATATGGCCAATGGAACGCCTGTGGACATGGTTTTGAATCCTTTAGGGGTGCCTTCTCGTATGAATATTGGGCAATTGCTTGAGGTGACCTTGGGTTGGGCTGCGCATGGGATTGGGGAGAAGATCAATGCGCTTCTTGAAGATTTTCAGGGGGAGAAGTTGCGTGATCTTTTAGGCAAGACCTTTGATCATGCGGAGGTCCATCATTATTTGAAAGATGCGTCTCATGAGGATCTCAGAAAAATGGCGAAGCATTTGCGTCATGGTATTCATGTGGCTACCCCTGTTTTTGATGGGGCTTCGGAAGATGATATTGGGCAGATGTTGCAGTTAGCTCAATTGCCGAATCGAGGTCAGACGACTTTATACGATGGGGTCACGGGCGAGCCTTTCGCGGAAGAAGTGACAGTGGGTATTATGTATATGCTGAAGCTTCACCATTTGGTTGAGGAGAAAATCCACGCTCGAAGCATCGGTCCTTATAGTTTAGTAACGCAGCAACCTTTAGGAGGAAAGGCTCAGTTCGGTGGGCAGCGTTTAGGGGAGATGGAAGTTTGGGCTTTAGAGGCTTATGGGGCTGCCTATGGTTTGCAGGAATTTCTGACGGTCAAATCCGACGATGTCACCGGAAGGAATCGTATGTACGAGGCCATTGTTAAGGGTGAGCAGCTTTTGGAGCCAGGGTTGCCTGAATCCTTTAATGTTTTGGTAAAAGAGCTTCAGAGCTTGGCTTTGAACGTGGAGTTGATTGAAGAATCGAATCAGAACACGGAAGTGATGTAATTTTTTCGGGTCGTTGAGAAATCAGCTGAACGGGAGTAGAGATGAAAGACCTTCTTAATTTTTTTGATAAACCTAAAGATCCTTTGAATTTTACAGGAATTAAGATCTCTTTGGCATCTCCAGAGAAGATTCGGGAATGGTCTTTTGGAGAAGTCAAGAAGCCTGAGACCATTAATTATCGTACGTTTAAGCCTGAGAGGGATGGGCTTTTTTGCGCTAAGATTTTCGGTCCTGTCAAAGATTACGAGTGTAATTGCGGTAAGTATAAAAGAATGAAGCACCGAGGGGTCGTTTGTGAAAAATGCGGTGTCGAAGTCATTCAGTCGAAGGTCAGGCGTGAGCGTTTAGGGCATATAGAGCTTGCGACTCCTGTGGCTCATATTTGGTTCTTGCGTTCTCTTCCTTCTCGAATTGGGGCTCTTTTAGATATTTCGTTGAAAGACTTAGAGAAGGTTTTGTACTGTGAGTCCTATTTATTAGTAGATCCTGGAAATTCGGGACTGGAAGAGAATACGGTGCTTTCTGAAGAAAAGCATCATCAGATGATTAAAGATGGTCTGAGTTTTAGTGCTGGCATGGGTGGGGAAGCCATTCGAGATATGCTGAAAAAAATCGATGTAGAGGTTTTATCAAGACAGCTTCGTCGAGACTTGAAGGGTATTACTTCGGAAGCCCAGAGAACGAAAATTTCCAAACGTTTGAAAGTCGTTGAGTCGTTCAAATCAAGTGCTTGTAATCGTCCTGAGTGGATGATGTTAGAAGTCATTCCGGTGATACCTCCCGAGCTTCGTCCTTTGGTGCCTTTGGATGGGGGGCGTTTTGCGACATCTGACTTGAATGATTTGTACCGTCGTGTAATTAATCGGAATAATCGATTAAAGCGTTTGATGGAGTTAAATGCGCCTGAGATCATTATTCGCAATGAGAAGCGCATGCTGCAGGAATCGGTCGATGCGTTGTTTGATAATGGCAGGCGTGGAAAGACGTTTACTGGACCGAATAAGCGTCCTCTTCGTTCTCTTTCGGATATGCTCAAAGGTAAGCAAGGTCGATTTCGTCAGAATCTTTTGGGAAAACGTGTGGATTATTCAGGTCGATCGGTCATCGTGGTGGGTCCTGAATTGAGATTGCATCAGTGTGGATTGCCCAAGGCTATGGCGCTTGAGCTTTTTAAGCCTTTTATTTACAATAAGCTCTCTGAGTATGGCTATGTAACGACGATTAAGTCCGCCAAGAAGATGGTGGAGAAGCAGCGTCAGGAAGTTTGGGATATCTTGGAAGAAGTGGTGAAAGAGCATCCGGTTCTTTTGAATCGAGCTCCTACATTGCATCGTTTGGGAATTCAGGCGTTTGAGCCTGTCTTGATTGAAGGAAAAGCGATTCAACTGCATCCTTTAGTGTGTGCTGCGTTTAATGCGGACTTTGACGGAGATCAGATGGCAGTTCATGTGCCTTTATCTGTTGAGGCGCAAATTGAAGCGCGTGTTCTCATGATGTCTACGAATAATATTTTATCTCCGGCACATGGAAAGCCTATCATAGTGCCGTCTCAGGACATTGTTCTGGGTCTTTATTATATGACGCGTGAGCGTCCGTATGCGAAGGGAGAAGGTAAGATTTTTACCAGTCCTACGGAAGTGCATTTTGCCTACGATGCTCAGGTAGTGGATCTTCAGGCGAAGATTCGTTGTCGTATTCGAGGTGAATTGGTGGAGACTACGGTGGGTCGTGTGATTCTTTCGGAGATCATCCCTGAAGAGATTCCTTTTAGTGCGTACAATAAAGTTCTAGGAAAGAAAGATTTAGGGGAACTCATTGATCAGGCGTATCGATTAACGGGAAATAAAAAGACGGTAGTTTTGGCGGATCATCTCATGCAGACGGGGTTTCGTGAGGCGATGCGTGCTGGGATTTCGATTTCCGTTCACGATATGAGAATTCCTGCTGAGAAAGAGGTCTTTTTAGAGAAGGCCTACCACCAGGTGCAGGAAATTGAGAATCAGTACATTGAGGGTCTGATCACTGATGGAGAACGAAAGAATAAGGTCATTGATATTTGGGCTCAGACGTCGGAGCAGATTGCTACTGCGATGATGAAGAGTTTGTCTTTACAGAAATTCCGAGATCCCAATAACACGGACAGTGAAGAGGTTGTTGGGCCAGCATTCAATTCGATTTTCATGATGGCTGACTCGGGAGCGCGAGGCAGTAATGCGCAGATTCGACAGCTGGCTGGGATGCGGGGATTGATGGCGAAGCCTTCTCGAGAAATTATTGAAACACCTATTGTTGCGAACTTTAGAGAAGGTTTGTCGGTGTTGCAGTATTTTATTTCTACGCATGGAGCTCGTAAAGGATTAGCGGACACGGCGCTTAAAACAGCAAGTTCTGGGTATTTGACGCGCCGATTGGTGGATGTCTCTCAGGATGTGATTGTCACTGAATTTGATTGTGGGACATTGGATGGTCTTTTCGTGACGGCCTTAATTGAGGGTGGAGAAATTATTGAGAGAATGGGTGATCGTATTTTAGGCCGTGTGGCTTTGGAAGATGTAGTGGATCCTGTCACGAATGAAGTTTTACTAAAAGCGAACGAAGAAATCACCGAAGAATACATTCGCAAAATTGATGAAGCGGGGATTGATCGTGTGCAAATTCGATCGGTGCTGACTTGTCAGTCGCGCAAGGGTATTTGCAGTGCCTGTTATGGAAGAGATTTGTCTCGTGGACGTTTGGTGAATATCGGAGAAGCGGTGGGTGTGATTGCGGCTCAGTCTATTGGAGAGCCTGGAACGCAGTTAACGATGAGAACCTTTCACATTGGAGGAACTGCTTCCAGACGTGCTGAGCGTTCTAATTTGAACGCTAAGACGAAGGGTGTGATTAAATTCCATAATATAGTGACTGTAAGGAATAAAGAAGGTCATTTGACGGTGATGAACCGAAACGGTGAGCTTGTGATTGTGGACAGTAATCAACGTGAGAGGGAGAAATACCCTATTGTTTACGGGGCTCGTCTTCTTGTGAAAGAGGGTGAAGCTGTGGATAAAGGGCAGCTCATGGCTGAGTGGGATCCTTATTCTAGGCCGATTATCACAGAAGTTTCTGGTAAGGTGAAGTTTGAAGACATTGAAGAAGGTCTGACGATGCGAGAGCAGTTCGATAGTGTGACAGGGCTATCTCATAAAGTTCTTGTGGAGTCGAAAGTTTCTGATAAGAGACCTAAGATTTTGATTGTTGATGAATCGGGAGAGCCGGTGAAGCTGGAAAGTTCTCAGCGTATTGCTCGTTATATGATGCCGGTGGGAGCCAACTTAGTCGTGAATGATGGGGATATGATGAAAGCAGGGGATACCATTGCTAAGATCCATCGTGAAACGACGAAGAGTAAGGATATTACCGGAGGGTTACCTCGGGTGGCTGAGCTGTTTGAAGCGCGTAAGCCTAAGGATTCCGCTGTTATCAGTGAGATTGATGGGTTGGTGTCTTTTGGAAAAGATACGAAGGGTAAGCGTAAGTTAGTGGTCACACCTGAGATTGGAATGCCTAAAGATTACTTAATAGGAAAAGGTAGGCATTTAGCAGTTAATGAAGGCGACTATGTTAAGGCAGGTGAGCCTTTGATGGATGGTCCTATCAATCCTCATGATATTCTCCGAGTGCTTGGGGAGAAAGCGATGGCTAAGTACTTAGTGGATGAAGTGCAAGAGGTCTATCGTCTTCAGGGTGTGAAAATCAACGATAAGCATATTGAAACGGTAGTTCGTCAGATGCTTCGTAAGGTGAGGGTTAAAGAAGTGGGAGATTCTACGTTCTTGCCTGCAGAGCAGACGGATAAGATCACGTTCGAAGCTGAGAACCGCAAGGTGATGCAGGCAGGAGGGGTTCCGGCGACAGCTGAGTCCTTGCTCTTGGGAATCACGAAGGCTTCGTTGAGTACTGAGAGCTTTATTTCGGCAGCCTCGTTTCAAGAGACGACGAAAGTGTTGACCGAAGCAAGTATCGGTGGTCGCGTGGATTCTTTGCGTGGTTTAAAAGAAAACGTCATTATGGGACGTTTAGTGCCTGCGGGTACGGGTTTGTTGAAGTATAAAAGTCTTCAAGTGCACTTAGAAAAAGAGGAAGAAGTTGGGTCTTTTGAGCCCAAGGCGGATCCGATAGTAGGTTCTTTAGAGCACAGTGCGCATAGCGTTCAGTGATATTGATATCAAGATCTTCGGAGAAAGCAGATCTTTTCCGGAGGTGCTTTACAAAAGGGATCGAACGTAATAGAAGGTAGTACTAGGAGCAATCTGAAAAAATCATTCCCTCAAAATTCTTGATCAAGAAAGAGGGGGAGGTTTTGATCGTTTTCATTGAAGCTTCTAGCCATTGTTAGGATAAGTGCGAGCTTAGCTCAGCGGTAGAGCAGGATCTTTACACGGTCAAGGTCGCAGGTTCAATCCCTGCAGCTCGCACCATAGATATTTTCTTTTTGAATTCTACCTGAAAAATTCTCTTGGGAAATTAGGTTATTAAAACTTCATTGTTATACCGATGACTTTGACGAAGTAGTCAGAATGAATCCGAGGAAGCTTCACGCTTGAGATCGTGAGTGCTGTTGGCGAGTTGCGAAATACTTGGTCAGTCATTTTATTTGTGGTAGGGTTTAGTTTGTGACGTTCACTGATCATTTTCGATGGAACTTTGTTTTATGTAAATGGTCATTATTATGAAGGAGTGCCTATGTGTTTTTTATCTAAATACCTATTGATTGCGTTTTTGCTTCTCGGATCTTGGTCTTCTCAAGCTGATGTTAAATTTGTTGCTGATCCTTATCTGGGTTGGAGTTTTGGATCCTTCAATAGTAAGTTGTTCAGCAGTACCGGTGGTAAGTGTACTACTTTCAATGGATTGAATCCAGGGGCTCGGTTGTTGGTCAAGTACAATGACATGTTCTTTTTAGGTCCTGAATTTTCTTACATGCCTTGGGGAAATTACAAGATTAATGGTGTCGGTACCACTCAATCAGGAGCCAATATGAAATTTGGGCTTTTGGTCGGAGCTGAATTGCAGAACCTAGTTCGCTTTTGGTTGGGGTACAACTTTGTAGATAGAATTCAATTTGCTGAGGGAGTTTTTCGTCCCGAGTTTAGTGTGTTGCTTAAGGGTTCTTCCATGAAGTTAGGGGTGGGTTATAGTCCTATGCCTCTTTTGAGTGTGAATTTAGAGTATATCCGATCCAGTTACTGTTCTACGACTCAAACCTATATTGCTAGTGCCGGTGGTAATACAGTTAATAAAACTCTTTCCGATGATTCTGTGTTCACCGGTGCGACGTATTTGCTTTCCGTAAGCGCTCCCATCGATCTTTCTTGGATGCTATAGTCTCTGATTTTACCTATTAATTTTATGCGATGCCTCTTCCTCTTGGGAGGGGCATTTTTTTTTGGGGTGAGCGCTTTTAGGTCTTCAGGGGGGAGTGAGCCAGGGGATCGAGGGAGTTCTCTATTCAGCAATGGTTGAATTGCGAAATTTTCAAAACACAGGCAGCAGTGAAGAGTCTGAGGGATGCAAGTCATTTAAAAAAGCTTAAGAAACTTGAGCAGAAAGATGCGCTAGGTGGATTTGTTTCTTGCAGACAAGGCCAATCATGCTGAGGCAGTAGTTTTTAGGTTTTTTAGTGTTTTTCCTTTTGAGTAATGTGGTCACGGTCATTTGTACTCAGACAATGAAGACATGGGTTCTTTGGAGCGGGTATGGTTCAGGATCGTTGTCGCTTCGTCTTCGTGGTTGGTCTCACAAAATCACGTTGTAAGTCGACAATGTGCATTTACCGATTTTTTTGGGTCAGAATAGAGTGTATGTTGATTTAGAAAACCATCAAGTTAAGATTTTCACTAGGATGAAGAAAAAAGCTTGAGAGAATCAAGGATTTCCATGCATGAGTACAAAGATCTCCACTTTTTATTGTCGACAACCTCCAAAATAATCCATCTTTCATCGTCGTCTAAAAATTCATCGCTTTGAGTTGAATACTACCTCTTGCCTGAGGTAAGGCTCTCGTTTGTCATCTTTTCAATTTGCGACTCAGACTGAGCACTAGAGCTTTTTTTGTTGCCTTGAATTTTTGAGATCCTGTTCCAAGCAATACAAGCTTCTTCGTATTCGGTTCAATCTTTGCTGCTCAAGTTTTTTTCAATTTTTTTTGCGTAAATTTTGTGATTTTTTGGCTCAAAATTCTGTTGTCCTCCTATTTTTAAAACTTGGCAATTCAGCAATCTTGAAACAGGGGGCTAAGATGCTCCTTGAGTCTTCATTGGCTTTGTAGCTGTGTAATGTATTCAAGTAGTATTTTCTTTGGGAAAGATTCCGCCGATGCTACTTGTTCATGGGTGAGTCTATTTTTCGTTGTGTGGGTCAGTTTTTTATGCGTTGACATTTCACGCCGAGCAATGTTTGTAACTAAGGGGGATTTGTCAAATAGTGTGCTTCGCGCATTTTGCTAGCGGTATGTTTCAGGATAGTTGTCGCCTCGACCGCTTGGTCACCCTACATCATTGGGTCTAACAAAATTACGCATCACTTTCAAGCCATGAAATTCAACGGTGTCCATTTTTTCCCAATT
>Ga0164297_10001330_pt1 | contig 26570 bp, 24 predicted proteins | sample GEODES058metaG_FD_113539 | JGI IMG/M metagenome (GOLD analysis project Ga0164297, IMG submission 113539) | Dystrophic lake water microbial communities from Trout Bog Lake, Wisconsin, USA - GEODES058 metaG | ecosystem: Environmental > Aquatic > Freshwater > Lake | place: USA: Trout Bog Lake... | reverse complement strand
CCAGTCTCCTCACGGACGTGCCTGCCAACGTTTCAGCGTGCCGTCCCGGCCCTGTGTGAACACATCGTCTCCGGCGCCAGGAACGACGCCGACGCTGAGCACACCGCTAGAGGTGGCGTGTACACTGCAGTGCATTGACGACAGACCCGGAGTTCACGAGGCGCAGTTAAGCAGGGAAACAAGACGACATGCATGCTAGGGGTGCGTACCGCGCAGTATGGACAGCCCGTCGGGTGGCGGTGTCCCACAACTTCAACTGGCCGTCCGCGTCACTGTTAGCGAGTTGGGCCATGTTCGCGCGCAGTGCGTCAGCGACAGGAGCCACTCCGCATGTGGGTGCATGTGATAAACATGTGTGCCGAGAGAGTGCGGCGTAGAGCGTCGCAGCTGTGTGCGCGGGTGAAACGCACCCAGCGGCAAGTAAGCCATTTGGTAGGAAGGCTAACGCCTGCACGTCGCTTGTGTGGCCGCGTAGCACGCATGCAGGCTGTGGCGACGCCTTCTTTGGAGTGTCTGACACCATGTTTCGGCGAAGCGACGCTGAATTGCGGTACCTTGCTCGAGGTGGGAAAATATTGGGCGCTTCGCCGGGACTAATAATGTATCGACACAGACGCGACGCAATCGCCTTGGCATATTATGACACTGCCACCGCGTGCAGTTGCCGAGCGACGTTGGCGCAGCATCACTGAGCTGCTAAATGCAAGCTAGTGCCCAGGCTGGCCTCAAGCGGCTCGTCCTCCTGCTGGTCAAGCGAGCGCTGGGCAAGCTGGTTGTAGCGGATGACCTTGATATCCACTCGCTCACAGCCGGCACGCTTGAGCTACGCCAGCTGACACTCAACACTTCTGAACTCAACGCTGCGCTCGGCCACGACTGCCCTGTTCTCCTGCTTTCCGGCTCCGTCGCAAAAGTCACTGTTACTGTGCCGTGGCTCGCACTACGCTCGTCTGGCGTGCATGTGGAGCTCTGTGGCGTAGTCGTGCACTGTGCGCCGAGGCCATATACAGGCACCGCGCAGCCTCAAGAGCCCGGGGCTGACGCTTCGCAGACAGCGCACACAAAGGGGACAGCGTCGCGAAGCAGGTCTGCCGCGTCTTTGGGCTCGCTCAAGTCGTCTGCCTCTTCTGCAGTGTCGGCTCTCCTGATGGAACGCCTGGGATGCACGCTGCGCGACCTGAGTGTTCGAGTAGCATGTAACGAGGATGAGCACGCACTGGCTGTGATTCTGCAAGCCGATGCACTGAATTTCCAGAACGGAGGCAATGGAACATCTTTCGAGACTTCTGGAGGAGCGCGCAAGCAGCGGGTTTCTGCATCAGGCTTGCAACTCCATGTGGTTGGACAGTCGAATGTGTATACGACCTGTGTCGTGGGTGCACAAGCCACCCGTGAGCAAGGAGGCACATCGCTGGATGCCACTGTTGCTTTGAACTTTGTTACAGAAGGCGACGCGCCATCCGTGGCTGACGTTGACGTGACGGCTCTGTTGGTGCACTGCACGCCGCGTGTGGTGCGCGATGCGCTAGATATTGCGCACGCCTACACAAGCGGTCGTGCTCCACGGCCCGGTGCCTCGCAAGCCGCAGGCGGCGCAGCTTCTCAGTCGCTGCTGGATCCAAAGCAGTCTGCATCACACGATGATGAGGCTGCGGATGGTGACGAAGAAGCCATCGCGTCGGAGGAGTTTTACGAGTGTGTTCTTGATGCCACTGCTGTTGAGCCTGGATCACCGGGCCAATTCTACACGCCGCGGGCGCAACTTCTGCCTACCGACGAGGAATCTAGCTGGAGTGTTGACCACTGGAGGGAGCTGCAGTCTTCTGCGGCCGCGTTACTAGAGCCGCCTGCCGATGACAAGCCGGAAACAAGCACCTCGGACGCACCCACACAGAGGCCCTGGCGCGTTGCATGCAAGCTTCAACAGCTTTCAATAGCTCTAGTTCTAGACGAGCCGCAGCGATCACACGAGGCGTGTGTGCTGGCATGCGATGCGGTGAACTGCAACGCTCTGCTGTCGAGCGGCAGCGTGAAGCAGGCACGCTTGTCCGCGCATGCAGTCCACGTGCTTCGTCGCGGATGCATGGCGCGCGCAAGGGATGACCGCAGGGGTGCTGTCGCAGCGCTTCCTCCGTGGGCGCCTTCTTACTGTCCCTCCAGCGATGAACTGTCTGTGGTGGAGCTGAGTGCGCCTGACTGCGAAGGAAAACACGCGCTAGTTGTGGAGTTGCATGACGAAGCGCAGCCACGTGTAGCATGCGCACTGCAGCCGTGCGCTGTGTGGATTGATGCACCGCTACTGGTGCTTGCAAACCAGTGGCTGGATGAGTGCGCGTTACCAGCGTCAATAAGCACTCGTAGGCCACGTGGCTGGACAATCGATGTTATGGCGCCGCAAGTGAGACTCGCCATGGTGCGCGGCGTCGACACAGTGGTGATCGACATCCACGGCCCTCCAGCAGCGAGATCCATGCAGGCGCCCACATTCAGCCTATCTCGAGACGCTGACAGCGGTGAGCTAGCTGTAGCGGCGTACCTGAGCGCCGCAGATATGCATATCTGCGTGCCTTGTGCTGCCGCTGGAGAGTGCACCGCGCATCGCGCTGTGCGCGCTGCAAACCTCAGCATCCGGTTCGCACAGCCGCAGCTTTATGTGGATGCGGACGCGGACGGCGATTGTGCTAGTTCTTTCAATCACCTCGCGGCGCGCGCGTGGAGCGTCGCTGCCGCTGCAGGCGACGCGACTGATGAAGGGCGATCGTGCTTCACGCCTGCCAGTGGACAGGCAGAGGCCAAGCTGCGCGTAGACATGCTTGCCTGCGCTGCTGCGTATGCTGATATCGACATCGAGGTTGCGGAGCTTGAGAGCAGCGACGCGGTACCTCTTGCACGACTGTTCGGCCCGCCATCAACACAGGCGTCAGGTCAAAGTTGTGACACGCCGCTTACATTCGGGGTTGCATTCGCGCTGTCACTGCGATGTGCGCGTCTCAGTCTGAAGCTGGAGGGTGGTAGCCGGCCAGACGGCGAGAAAAGCTCTGCTATCCGGCTAAGAAAACTTGCACTGACACAAGCCTCCGGATTGGACGGCTTGCCTGGCACAAGTTTCATGAGCGCAACTTGTACATCACTGAGCTGCCTGTCCAGCGACGGCACCACGCTCCTGCGCTGCGGCAGTGATGCCACAACATCGTTGACTGGGGATGTTTCTGGTGCACAGCCGCGCGTGGTTTGCGTCATGGCAACACGGCCACATGCGGCGCATTGCACTGGTGAGATGGTTGTTGCTACTGCGCTGCATGATGTGCGTGCACCTGTTGATGCAGACGACGTGTACCTCTACCGCGTATGGGACGTCATCCAACAAGCAGGCGTGCAATGCTCGCCGCCCGCGCCGCTTGGTCCAGATGGCACGCCACTTCCGGCGCCGCTGATGGACATCCACGTGTGTGCGCTCAACAGCGCTTTGGCGCACCAGCCGCCTGCGTCGGTGTCGACGTGCGGCACGTTGATAGTTGACTCGCTGAGCCTGCGAATAGATGCGAAGGCCACAGCGGTCATTCTGCGCGGTGCAGCTCTCTATGTGGCTCAATCCGCAGACGCAAAAAAAGCGCTCGCACTGGGTGGTGTGCCCACGAAAGCCGTGTTAGAAAGCAGCGGCCATGCGGAAGTTGCTCGCGACAACCGCGTCGCACTGAGATTCACGTCAGAGGAGGCATCAGGCAGTGTAGATGCAGAGTCCCGTCCGGCCAGTGTGATGGTGGTAGACAATGAGTGCTTGACGCTGAGCACGCATGCAGACACGTACGCGGAGTTGCTGGCATTGATGAGCCAGTTGCAAGGCGGTGGCAAGGCTGCGCAGGAGAGCTCACCACCAGCAGAGTCTACATTGCCGCAAGAGGTGCATATCATGCACGATGGCATCGGTGCCGCGATGCGGGCCGCGATGCCGCACAGCGCATCTGCCGACAGTGGTTTGTCCGCCGTCGCCTCCGTCATGCCGCCATCCGCATCGCCGGAAATCATCGAGGATTTCTTTCAGCGTGCTGATGGAGGCTCCGGACTGGCTGCGGGCGGGTTGCTGTCCGTTGAGGAGGTGGATGGCGGTTGGACCACTCTCGATATGCAGCCACTGCCATCGACAGCGGCATCTCAGCAGCCGCGCCATGTGTCTAGCATCCATCGCAGCTTCTCAGCGCCGCCAATGCAGGGACCCATGGTGCGGGGCTACAGCGCTGGGCACCCACCCGAGGTGATTGCCAACTACTCAGCTGCTAAACCACAAGGCGGCGTGGAGACGGTGCAAGTGCCACCGCCGCATTACCCGCGAGCCACCTGGCGCATGGTCCTTCATCCATTGAACATCGTGTGGACCTTGCACGCCGGCGCAGGCTTCCAGAAGATCGACGGCGGTGTGGTAGATGCAGCCCCAGCTCACATATCGCGCAAAGCATCCACAACCACTTGTCCCGTGCGCGGCATCCGTGTGGCACTACGTCGGCTGACGGTACGGCGAGATGTGTTTGTCGTGACGCACGCGCAAGAGATGTCACCTCCTGCAGCCATTGTGGGGCGATCTGTCATCACCTGCGGCTCGCTGGTTGTCGAAGACATAACGCCCGGATGCAAGTGGCAACGCGTCATGTGCACAGACACAGCTGCGCCACGGCAAGCAGAGGCGCCGGATGTGCGGCTCCTTGCTGTTGGCGTTGTACCATCGCCGGGTGCGGCCCCTGAGACGAGGCTGCATCTCGCTGCGGCACCTCTGCGCGTGCAGCTCGACCAGAACATTGTGCTCTTCACTACAGGCTTCTTCACATCCGCAGCTGATGCGGCGGCAGCGGACGCGGAGGAGGAGGAGGGACCGCAATTGATTGGCTCAGCTTTGTCTGATGCTGGCAGCGCACCACCACCACCACCGCCGCCGCCGGCGCCTGAGGTGACATTCTTCCAGGTGGTTGAGTGCGCGCCGATGACGGTACGCGTGGACTACCAGCCGCGGCGGTTTGATGGAAATTCGCTCGTACATGGCAACGCGGCGGAGGCATTGAACTTAGCTCCGTGGGGTGATGTCACCTTAGCGCTGCCGGCTGTGCGTCTGACCGGTGTGTCCGGCTCGTTGACTGTTACGGCAGCCCTGGCAGACGCGTGGGCGAGCCATGTTGCTGCCACTCAAGCGGTGCGATTCGCCCAAGGCCTCAGAGGCGTCCGCCCGCTCCTTGCCGTCCTGGCCGCTCCTGTGGAAGGCTACCGCGCAGCGGTGTCGCGTGCGAACGCGTCCACATCTACAAAGGGCAGAGATGCCAAAGTAATGGTCAGGGGCGCTGTTCGTGGTGGTATGGCACTTGCGAAGACGCTGGCGCGGGAGGCAAAGACAGTCACCCGCACTGTCGTGCGCCGCAGCAAAGCTGCATTGCGCGTAGCCGCTGAGTTGGCTGCCAATTCAGCACTTGAAGACGTGAGGCATGGGTGAGCCCGACACACACTGCAAGACTTCACCTTGATTGTCAACTAGATTGTCAAGGACATCGGGGCGATTCTGCGCTCAAGTCAAAGTTTGCGCCATCAAACATCCGTTCGTGGCGACCCTCGCCAAGTCCCAGTTTCCTTGTCGCCTCTGCTGTGAGGATGGCAGAGGCAGAGCACACAATAGTTGAGTTGCCGCGCCCGTCCTCCGCGCAAAGACGCGGCCCTGGACGACTTGTGCGCGTCTCCAGCGCTGCTTCTCTTCGCGACGACACGCAGTCCGCGTGCACGCTGGAAGGAGCGCTCCGCCGACTGGGTCTCGACGCGGTGCAGCCACCAGGCAAAGCTGCGCTGCTCCTGGGACGGAGCGGCGCGCCTGGGAGTGCACCCCTGCGGCAACCCCACAGTCGGCAAATGAGCTGCACGAGCGTGCTGGCGAGCCCGTCCGCGAGCAGTAGCGGCGGCAGTGACCCCAGTGGGTGGGACGCGATCAGCTGCGACTCGCCGCGGCCGCCACCAGGGGCGAGGCACAGGCGCGCGGAGAGCTGTCCTGTGGAGGTGAGTGCCTTGCCTGAGGACGCGCTCCGGCCCCCGTTGTGGTCACGAAGGGGCAGGCTTCGCGCGCCAACGAGTATTGATGTCGTGGCTGCTGCGCCTCAAGACCTAGGCGAAGTGCAACCGCACGAGAGGTAGCGAGTAATCCTGCACCGCACTTCGACTGCATGCTGCAGCTTCGCCTACGTGCGGAGCTGTGTGAGTGCCGTTGCGCACGCTCGGTGATTCATAGCCGAGTCCTGCTTCGAGGCGTCGCTCTGCGCCTAGACGCCGCAGCGCCTCCGCCGCAATGCTGGCAGGTGCCAAAATATAGGCGCGTTTAAGAGAAGGCTCTACGTGATCCCTGAACTTGCCTCTTTCCACGCTCTGACGGGGACGGCAAGCTTCAAGAGCATCTGCTGGAGAGCGCCACACGTGCAGCTCAATACCGCTGCGCGTCTGAGCCATGGACTCACGCGATTCTTTCATTCATTCTTTCCTGATTCTTTCAATGCATTCCATCTCTATGTCGCTCGTTCACGTCTTCACCGCGTGGCTTCAATGTAGCGGTCATACCACTTGCCTGCGTTGTCTAGGTCCCCCTTGTCCGTGTAACAATCAGCAATGACGCCAATCGCGTCGGCTGCACCAGACACATCGCCATGCTCCTCGCTAATGTACAGCACCTGCTGCAAGTGCCGCAGCGCCGCATCATGGTCACCCAGCTGCTGGCATGCTGCGCCCAAGCCTCGAAGTGCTTTGCGCTTTGCCTTCCAAGGTGACTCCAGGCTGGCTTCATGCTGCTGCACCAACGCCAGGGCTTGCTCGAACTGCGCCTTTGCGCCAGTGCTGTCACGCAGCTTGAGCATGGATTTGGCAGCGCGCAGAGTAGTTAACACCTTCTCGGTGGTCGGCGCATCAGTCACAGCACACGCGGCGCCTGCGCTGTCTCCCTCCTCGCTGCTTCCACCGCTGGTGGCGTGCTGCAGCGCCGTCTGCGAGCTGCGTGCCTTCTCGCGGAGCTGCTTGTTGACCTGCACCAGCCTTGTGTTAAGCTCCTCAACCTCGCGCTTGCGCTCGCGCAGAGACAAGCCTGTGACCGCGGCACCGATGAAGCCGACAGTTTGACCAGCAACCACCCACTCCACAATCACACGGTGGTCTACTTTCTGACCTAGGAACTTGACCTGAGGGGCGGTGCAGCACAACAAAACGCACGCGCGCGTCAGGCCCCCACCGCCACGACGGCACGGAAACAGCCGTGTCACCAGCCCAGGAGGCACGTACGTCGAAGTCAGACATGAGCGTCTCGTCATCCGTGCCGAGCAAGGGCAACTCCGCCTCCACAGCACCCGCAGGCCCACTCTGCGCAGCGCAGCACAGCAGCACCGCCGCCGCCGCGCAGACTGCCACGCCTGTGTTTCTCCATGCCGCGAGTAGGGGCGTGGCTGCAGCTGCTTGTTCCCGTGCCTGGTGTGGAGGGAGAACCCGTGGTCAGTGGAAAGGCGTGCACAGCGTAGAGCCGTGTTCTTGTTCGCTCCAAGTCTGTGTCTCACTCACCTGCGGCTGCGCGCTATTGCACGCGTGAGGCCTGCACAGTCGGTGGCGGTGACGCACGCCGCGGCACGGCCTGGCTGCCGTCTCTCTGCGCAACTGCTGGGGCCTTACTCCGGTAAGACCAAGCGACACCGCCTGCGCACTCATCCTCGAGCAGTCGAGGACGGGCGTGACTTGTATGTCGCAGGCGCCTTGGCGAAGGCGCCTCCTCTAGAGATCGAAAGGTGCGCACCGCACCAAAAATTTGCACGTAAGGACCCCGTCGCAGGACGCTTCACGGCTTCACGAACGCACTAGTCATGTTGACGTCCAGCCAGGTATTCCAGGCGCAGCGCGTGCACCAGGTGAGCAGTTGAGACGCCTTGATATCCTGTTACTCGACTCTGCAGCCTGCTGGCGGGCGGATGCCAGCACCCTCCGAGTCCGTGTGTGCGCGTCTCTGACTCACACCTGCACAGGCTGCCCCGCGGACTGCCAGCCGCCGTGCAGCGTGCGTCGTGCGGGCACAGTCGGGAACGAGCGAGGAGGAGCAGTCCCGCCGTTCCGTCCTCGGCCTTTTCGCTGCCGGTAAGACACCAGCCCAGCGGACTGAATCAATAGCTTGTGTCAGTCGTCGGACCCGCCGGCAAAGCACTTGCGCGAGCGGTTGGTTTGCTCGCATGTGAGACTCTGTGTCTTACTCCGTCATCGCCTTCCACCTCGCTCGGCGTCAAGCAGGCGCCGCTCTGCTCACTGCCGTGCAGCCCGCGTTCGCCCGCAACAGGAACCCCGCGCAGGACAGCTACGGTGGCCTCAGCCGTGCTACGGGCAAGGCGGTGCGTGACTCGCTCTACGGATCATCCTGCTTGACGACACGCCAACGTCGTGACTCTGCCACTCACTGCTGCGCTTTCTGATGAATGCGCAGGCGAACTCGACGTATGCTTCCATGTCGGGGTACACCCTGGAGGACTCGCCTGGCACGAAGAAGACTGGAGCGAACGTGAAGCGCCGCTCCGAGGTCCTGGAGGAGGCCCGCAAGACTGCCCAGCTCGAGGCCCAGATTGGAGCGCCCAAGAAGAAGTGAAGACGGGCGCAGGGGTACTTATGAAAGAGTAGCGATTCATGCTTGAAGTGCTACAGTATCGCGCGGGGAGCAGTAGTCCCAATTCACGCGGTCGCTGCTGTGACCGGCGCTGGCACTGACTCTGCTGCGGGCAGAGCAATGCCCGAAACTGCGGGCTCTGCTCCCTCCCTTGGGGCATCGACTGCAGCGGCAACATCAGCACTGCACATTGGCTTCACTTTCCGCATGGACTGGATCTGTGCCACGCGCTTGTTCACCTCCTCCATGATGACTGCTCGGTTCTGCACGGCCACTGCAGCACCGGCACCCAGGACTGTAAGCATTAAGAGGCGCCGAATGAAGCGTACCACACCGCCACCACGCTGCTGCACCATCACCGGGGCCGGAACGTCAGTTGGCATGACAGGCTCCAACGTGGCGGTAGGCAGCTCAGACACGCTCAACGGAGCGGGCTCCCCCATCGTGACCTCTGCCTCCTGCACGACCGCCACAGTCTCTTCCGCGATGGGGGCGCCCATGCTTGCTTGCACATCCAGCAGCACTGTATCCGACACAGCCGCCTTGGCCAGGGTGATGATGGGTGCAGCAGCCTCCAGTGCGCGAGCAATACTGTTGCTAGTCGACTCCATAGCATCGGATGCCCAAGCATACAGACTCGCTTTCATGGCGGCGGCATCGGTCGGCGCAACCATGTCCGTCAGCTCTGAGAAGAAGGCCGCAATGTCGCGGCGAAGGACTGCATTCTCGGGGAACAGTCGGCGAGGCACGGCGCAGCCTGGGTCCACCTCCTCCGGTGCGAGGAGCTGCTTCTGCAGTGTCTCAAGGTCAGCAGCCGCCGCGGTGGCTGCAGCCTGGCGCTCTTCGCTGCCGGGCGCGGTGCCAAGCGAGTCAGAAGATTTGAAGTACAGGGGAGTGCCAGACTAGGTACGTACGCAGAGCTGGCCCGCTGGATTGTTGTGATGTGCTCCTTCATGACCGTGCTGATCGTGCGCAGCAGCACAGCCTCCTCTTGCGGACTCTTGCAGCGCGTGAGAGGAGCCACTGCAGAAGCAAGGAGGTCGCTCTCCATCCTCCGCAGCGGCGCCACGGGAGTGAGCGCCACCGCTTTGAGGGGCGTCTCATACTGCGTCTGTCAACCACGTCTGCGTGTCAGCCGGATGTTCTGTTCGGGCATGCAGGTGCGCTCCTATGGGCTCATCTGTTGCATCAAGAAAGACGAACACACCTGCGGCACCTCACCCAGGACTTCACGGCCAGTCATGGTTGCAGCGCACTGTCCCGGTAACAGGGAAGAGTATAGACGGGAAGAGTATAGACGAAGCGAAGGGCGCACTACTGCTGAACATTTTTCTTGGTCACGGTCACCGTGAACACTCTACATTGTAAGACAAAGCCGCCCTCCGCAGGAAACACCGTGCGACAGCATCGCTAGCGACAGGCATGGCGTCGCAACTGGGGCGCCTGGTCGAGTTGGTCAATAAGCTTCAGGCAGCATGCGCGTCTGCCGGCGACAACAGCGTGACCGCCGAGACGGGCGATTTGCCTGGACTCTGGGACACGCTGCCGCAGATAGTAGCGATCGGCGGACAGAGCGCGGGGAAGAGCAGCGTGGTTGAAGCCATCGTCGGACGCGACTTCTTGCCTCGCGGGTCAGGTATCTGCACGCGACGCCCTCTTGTGCTTCAGCTTGTTCAGGCGCCACAGAATGCGGGCGAAACTGCGACTTTCTTGCACCAGAAACAGAAGGTGTATGACATCTCTGCATCGGCTGAGGCGCTGCGCACAGAAATCGAGGCCGAAACGGAGCGAAGCCTTGGTCAAGGGAAGGCTGTGAGCGCGCAGCCCATCATGCTTCAGATCCGGTCCTCGCGAGTGCCGTCGCTGACCATCGTGGACATGCCGGGCTTGACCAAGATTTCGACAGATGGCCAGCCGATGACCATAGTGCGCGACCTCGAGGAGATGGCTCGCGCATACATCAAGCCCCGCAATGTCGTCATCCTTGCTGTGAGCCCAGCCAACGCTGACATCGCGACCAGCGATTCGATGCGCCTCGTCCGAGAATTTGACCCCCAAGGAGAACGCACCGTGGGAGTGCTGACAAAACTTGACCTCATGGACAAGGGTACTGATGCGCGCGATGTGCTTGAAGGCAAGACGCTCTTCCTGCGCCACGGATGGGTGGGCGTCGTGAACCGCAGCCAGCAAGACATCAACAGCAAGGCTGACATGGCCGCTGCCCGTGAGCGAGAGAAGTCTTTCTTCGCCAGCAAGCGCGAGTATGCGGGTCTGCGCACGGGCTACGACGAGCTCGTCGCCACACTCTGCCGCCTTCTGGAGCGCGCCATCAAGCGTGCAGTGCCAGACATCCAGCAGCACATCGCCCGCGCCAGCCGCACGCTGGAACAGGAGCTGCGCGCGCTGGGTGCGGAGCTGCCCACTGACCGGGGCGGCCGCCTGCATGCGGTGCTCCAGCTGCTGGATGCGCTCGACCGGTCATTCCAGGCACTGATGGAAGGCGGACGGGGCGGCGGCGAGCGTGTGCGAGCCGTGTTCGACACCAGTCTGCCCAAAGCTTTTGCAGAGCTGCCCTTCAGCAACGTCTTTGGTCTCAAGGCAGTCAACGATGTCATTGAAACAGCGGACGGGCTGCAGCCGCACTTGCTGGCGCCAGAGCTCGGCATGCGCCGCTTGATTCAAGAAGGGGTTGCACTGCTGCGCGCCCCAGCAGTGGCGGTGGTGGATGCTGTGCATGGCGCACTCTGCGATGCTATCCACACCGCTCTGGAGGATGTAGCGCGCACTCATCCAGAGGTGACACGGTACACCATGCTGCGGGAGGCAATGCTGAACACCGCACTGGCGTCTCTCGCCAAATGCCGCGATGAAGCCCGCAAGACGGTAGCCATCCTCGTGGACTGCGAGCAGGCTTACTTCACAGCGTCCTTCTTCCGCGATGATGCGGCTCAAGCTGCCGGCACGCAGTTGGCAATTCAGCTGGGCATGCTTCCTTCGTCCTGGGCCAGCAACACGGCCGGTCCGCCTGCCGAGCAGCTGCTCTCAGATGGGCCGCAGGCCAACGGCAGCGCCAAGCCACGTCCGCGTGGCGACTTGTCGCCGGAGGTGGCTGCTCACTTGCGGCGGGTCAGCACCACCGTCGGCGCGTATGTGGCCACTGTGTGTGACGGGCTGCGCAAGAACATTCCCAAGGTGGTCGTGCACACTCAGGTGCTAGCTGCGCGGAAGGCACTGCTGGGGCCCCTGTTCGCTGAGCTCGGCGGTGTGACTGACGACCAGCTCACGGCTTTGCTGGGCGAGGATCCCATCGCTGTAGAGCGCCGGGCGGCGGTGCAGCAACGCCTTCTGCTCCTGCGTCGAGCACGGGACCAAATCAACGCTGCGCTGGCGTGAAGGCGAAGGCAAGAATCAGTGCACGCGGTTGCTGACGTCAGCGGCCGCCATCAAACAGACCGCGCATCGCAGAAGTCCATGAGAACACACATGTGGATGCCAGTGTAACGCGTGTTCACCACAGGCAACGCCGTGTTGGTTGCACACGCGCACGCAGTTAGTTGTGTACAGGGCAGCCATGCGGTGGCGCGCGCTCCTGTGCCTGCTGGTGGCAGCAGCGGGTGTTACAGCACAGAGTCGTGTGCTGCCCCTGCGTTTCTCGCCGTCGCGCGGCCGTGCACTGGTCGAAAGGAACAGGGGCCTGAGCTCAGGGCAGAGGGCGTTGTTGGCCATCCAGTCTGCGCAGCTTGAGCTGGACGCCAACGTCTGGGGCCAAGGGTGCGTCAGACACTGTGCAGTGCTGCGCGTCCACACACGCGGTGCCACTGCGCTGGCTGTGCCTCTCCACGCGCTAACACCTCCACATTGTTGGTCCTGCAGGGTGTTCACCACCGTCGTTGATTTGGGCACGCCGCCGCAGTCGTTCGAGCTGATTGTCGACACCGGCTCCTCGCTGCTCTGGGTGGCCTGCGGCGGGTGCGGAGAGTCTTGCGACACGCTGCAGTCGCTGCAAGGCGCAGCACCGGGACAAGGAGCGTTCTTCAACACTCAACAGAGCACCTCCTTCCACGCCGTCTCCTGCGCCGGCTTCGACTGTATCACCGGCATGTGCGTCTCCGAGCTGCCGGTGCAGCCCGGCGTGTTGGCGGACCCGAACATAACGCGCAGCGCGGCGACAGACGTCTCTGGTGGTGGGCTGTGCGCGTACCTGGACCAGTACGCGGACGGGAGCTTGAGCAGCGGCACCATTGTGACAGATGTCGTGGGGCTGGGACCGATCAGCCAGACTGTGGTGTTCGGCTGCGAAACCGCGGCGGCAGGCAACATCCAGCAGGACGCACTGGACGGCATCATCGGCCTGGGCCTGGGCGACCAGTCGGTGATCACGCAGCTCTCACAGGCGCAAGCCATGGGCGATGCCTTCGCTGTGTGTCTCGGCCCGGTGGGCAGCTCGTACGTGTACGACTGGCAAGGCAATGGAAAGGGCAATACGGCAGCAGCGGACAGCACGGTTGTTGGAGCGCTCTTCCTGGGCGACCTTGCGACTCAGTTGGTGACCACAGCGGTGTGGACGCCGCTCGTGCGGTCGCTGGCATGTTGGGAGAACTACATTGTCAGCGTGGAGGGCTTCTACATCAAGCCTGCGCGGGGGGGAGAGGAGGTTAACATTGCACAGTACAGCTCCCTGACGGACGCTCAGATGGGTGTGCTCTACGGCTCCGGCTGCGGAGGCGTCATCCTTGACTCGGGGAGCTCGATGACCTACGTGCCTGGCCCCGCGCTGGAGGCCATGCGCTACGCGGTGGGTCATAATCTGGCGCCAACAGCCAGGGAAATCCCCTGCCCGGCTGCGGCTGCGGAGAGCATCAACAGCACGTGCTACTCCTTGGATTCGGGGACCAACATCGACGATGCCTTTCCCGGCGTGTTCATCAACTTTGCGGCGGGCGCTCAGCTGTATGTACCGCCCACGGGATACACATTCGCATTAGGCGATCCCTACCCGGGGATCTACGTCCTCGCCTGGTTCGACAGCGGCGGGTACGGCACCATCCTGGGCGCCGTGACATTAGCAGACAACTTGGTTGTCTTTGACCGGCAGAACAACCGCGTCATGTTCCGCAACGGCACCGATTGCACAAAGCTGGGACAACAGAGCACAGTCGCTGGGGGACCCATTGCGTCCACTCCTCCTGCGCCGTGGTCGCAGCACCGCGGCATTCGGTACAACCCGCTCCCGGTGGGTAGCAGGATAGTAATCCCACCGTGGGCAGTGCTGCTGCTGCTCCTGGGCGCGCTTGCGGGGCTCTGCCTGGGACAATGTACGCTCTACATTCAAGACACGTGCTGCGGCGGACGATATGAATAGACACACAGAGAGAGTGTGCGTTGGATTATAGATGCACGCACACACCGAAGCCCATCCCCTCTACTTCTTCTCCTGTACGGGTGCCTTGCGGATCATGCGGTCTGGCAGCATGCTCTGGATGGCTGGCGGGTACTGCCCGCTGCACTGCCAGCTGCCTGGCGGATCGCAGATGCGATTGGCAGGGTCGGCCACCCAGGCCTTACTCTGCTGGCTCACCTTGAGCACCTTGTAGATGCGCACCTTCTGGTACGTGCTCGTGTACACCTCCTCATAGAAGGAGGTGTTCACACGCACGCCAGGCGCGATGTTGTTCATCGTCATCTTGTACAGCAGGCTGTTTGCCATCATAGGCGTTGGACTGTTCATGTCGCCCATGAAGCCGAAGCTCTGGCACATGGGATCATGGCGCCCGCAGATGTCCGTGAACACACTGGTTCCGATGCGCGCCATGTGGGGGCTCTTCGCGAGGTCGTCACCCCCGCCACCTGCCCACACCAGGACGTAGTCCGCCAGATGGCGAATGATCTTGTGCCCCTTCGCCTCCGGGCTGGTCAAGCACCGCCCGATGAGCGCGATGTGCTCCAGATTCCACGTGTTGCCATCCGCGAGGCTGGTGCGCTCGCCGATGCCCGTGATCTGGTAACCATAGTCCCACCACGCCAGCACGCGGGCATCCTCCGGCGTATTGTCGCGCAGCCAGTAGTACGCGTCCAGGTAATCCTGCACAATGATCACCTGGCCGGTGTTCAGGCGCGCCTTGAACACCACGCTCGGCTGGCTCATCTGCTGCGCAAACATCTGAGTGAAGTTCCAGAAGTCACGAGCCTTGGGCGGCGCAGTGGCCACCACAGCGATGGCCACACACGCCTGTGCCGTGCGCATCCAGGGCTGGGACATAAGCTTCCGCATGGGCGCCGCAACCGCATCCTCCCACAACGAGGTTGGCGTCACCTCCTTCTTCGATGCTGCCAGCTTGCTCGCAACAGCCGCGCTGCTAGGCACATTCGCAGCCTTGCCACCCTTCCCCTTGCCTGTGGCTCTCATAGGCGTCGCCGGCGCGGACGGCGTCGGCGTTGGTGGGGCAGAAGCAGCACTCTCAACAGCGGAGCTGGGCGCGGCCGCCTCCTTCGGTGCTTGGCCGCACACAACGTCCAGGACGCACGCCACCGCCCAGTCGACGGTGCAGCCGATGGCGACGCCAGAGAGCGCGCTTGCGACTGGGCCCATGAGGATGATGAGACGGTTCATCTTGTTTGCGAAATAGTAGGCGATGAGCGCGTAGAGGACGAGGAACATCTTGGCGTCTCCGCGGCCACGGAAGAGGAGGATGACGAAGCCCAGGGGCGCGGCGTAGCAGCCGTAGTGGAGGTGGTGCCAGTAGGCATCGGCGCTGGTGGGCTGGTGCTCGGCGACAGAGTCCACCAGCGGGTTGCCGGTGCGCGTGTGCTTGATGAACAAGCTGCGAACGCGCATGCTGAGCGGGCCGAAGTAGCCTGTCGGGATGAGCGCAATGATGACGGCAAGGCCAGCAGCGCAGGCAAGCAGGCCACAACGAATGCGGTACGCCCACGCCTCGCCCCGGCTGTACTTGCGACGCGTCACCTGCGCCTCGATGTAGGTCACCGTCTGAATGAGGAAGAAGACAAGCAAGGCGCCCAGCTGCTCCATGGACTTGAAGGGCTGCATGCCAACCGTTGGGAACTGGATGGCGCCCAGCGTGCCGACGATGTAGAACAGCGTGTATGACTTGTGCAGCTTCGGCGTCAGACGGCCCATGAGGACGAGTATGCCGGCGTGGAAGCCGATCATGTTGAGCACGAACACGTAGCCGCCCCAAGCAGCAACCATGTAGATGTACGCCAGTCCAGCGACGAAGCCCAGTGGCCAGGTGCCGTTGCTGCGCAGGCTGCGGCACCAGATGTAGAAGGTCAGGCACATGGCTGTGACCGCGATGGACTCGTTGTCGTAGCCACCACCAATGGAGCGCATCAGATGTGCAGGAATGACGGCCATCACGACCGCTGCAGCCGCGCCAGCAGATGAACTGCCAGATGCCTCACGCGCAAGCAAGCCGGTAAGGATGCTGGCTGTGACACCGAACCAGGCAGGCACGAAGACGCAGACGTCGTTGAGTGACATTGGCCAGCGCAGGAAGCGAAGCAGGTGGAAAATGCCCACTGACGTGAACTGCATGCCTGTAGTTGTGCATCGTGCACGCAGTCGCGGAGTCAGAGAGTGCGGCACCGCGGTGGGGAGGGCGTCCTACGATCAATTGTGCGTTTGGCAACTGTCGAGAAAACGCACCTGGGTAAATGGTCGTCCCCACAGGCCGGCCAAGCGGGTACCAAGACATGTAGTCGAACCACTTCATGAATTTTGCTGCGTCGGGAGCGCGCTCAGAACGTGATCCAGACAGAAGGCAGCAGGAGCGTAGAACAAACGAAGGCCCGCACCTGCGCCGTGTTTGTGCAAGTACTCCGTCGCGCGGTAGTTGAACCATGGGTCGAATCTGATACGGGCGGGGTGTAAGCGCAGGCGACAATACACGCCGCGAGGCGGCAGGGGGGATCACTACGCGCCCGCCCCTTAGGTTTGGTCTCCCGCATGCGCCCGTGGACCCCAGGGCGAGTACTGGCCGGGCACGTACTCGTGGATAAGGCGACCGTACTCCTTGATTGCGAACAGGCGCACGTTGAACGCAGCGCTGCAGGCGAATAGGCCAACCGCAACTCGCAAGAGTGCCATCAGAATGGCCGTCAGTTGGCGGACGGCAGCTCCCTGGGTAGCTGCGGGCGACTTGGCTGCTGCAGCCATGGCTCTGGCTCCGGGCTGGTGCGGCGAGTTCTGCTAGGAACTGACACGACTTGCAAAGACAGACTGAGACTGGTCTCCTCAGATAGCTGTGGCCCACACCATGCACACAGCGCGGCTGTCAAAGAAGTAGGCGCCGGGAGGAAATTGGTGTGAGACACAGCGAAGCGGCCCTGCGAGGCGCACGCTGTCAATCTTCTGCTTTTTGCCCCGGGTGCTCGGGCATCACCCGCGCGTGTCTAGAGTGTTCGTATCGTTCAAGTGTCAGGGGTCACAAGATAGATGTTTCTTGATGGCTTCGTACACGCTGAACGCGATGCCGACGCCAGGCACCACCTTCGCCAACTCGGGCACAATGCCCCTGTAGAAGCCCCGCATGCCGTCACGGCGCACAACGTCAGCTGCCACATCCAGCATGCGGCCCAGCGGACCACTGCGCCCGCGCTGCCCGCCACTACTATTCGGGCTGTCCGCCATCTGCATGCGCCTGCGGACCAGATCCAAAGGGAAGCAGCTGACCGCAGAAACAGCGCCCGCTGCGGAGCCAGCAACAAGTGCAAGTACTGCAGGTGGTGCGTTGGGTGCTGTCTTAGTCACTTGGCGCCGCAATATGTCATAGGCTGCAAAGTTGATGGCTAGAGATGGCGCAACTCCGATCAGTGTTGCACCCAGGCCTCGATACAAGCCCAGCACCCCTTCTTCAGCATAAATGCTACGCAGCGCGTGCCGCATGCCAGTGTACTTCACATGTGTCGTCTGCGTCGCAAGCCGTGTGCGGACGAGGTCCAGCGGATACGTTGCTGCACAGGCCACCATGCCTGCGCCCGCGCCAGCGGCTAGGCGGTGCCTCACGCCCGCAGCAGTAGCTACGGGTCCGTCACCCGGCGTGCCGGCGTCGTCGAAGCCGACGCCGCTGAGGCGTTTGAGGAGGGACTCGTAGGTGAAGAAGTTGATGGCGCTGTATGGGAGGCGGTGGACGACAGTCACGCCGTTGCCTTTCCACAATGCCTGGCACATGCATGACAGTGTATGCGTCTCGTCGTGAGTGGTGGTTGTGCACGCCGCGCAAGTGAGCACAGAAGGAGGAGGGCTGGAAGAGCAGCTTCTGTGACGCACCAACACGCCCTCTGTACGAGCAACATGAGACAACGCTTCGCGTATTGACAGCGATTGACTGCCTGACCAGCCCGGTACGTGGTTGGTGGTTTGCACCTGCGGGGAAGCAAACTGGTGTCAGGCGCGTGCTGGAGCCTCCGCCCGGTGCTCATCCAACTCCCGCAGCGCTTGGCTTCTCACACGTGCGTGTGTCTCTTCTTGTATTGCACACAAGACATACCTGATACAGAATCGTGAGACGAGCGAGCGGCGCGGTCACCGTCTTACTTACGCAGCCAGCTACGCCTCCAGCCAGGAGCATTCGGATCGTGCTATCCGCTGAAATGAGTGGCAGCGCACAGCACGTGTTAGTCACCACCAGCGCGTGGCACCCACCACAAGAGCCACTGCCGGTACTTGACGCACCTGTGGCAGAGCGCAAGCGAGCGAACGCCGGTGCTTGCTGTGGCACATCTGAGGCCCCGCGCGCCGTGTCTTCCGCTAGATAGTCCGTCGCCATGCCACTTCGCCTCCACGACGGGGCGTCGACGAGACGTCTCCACTGGTGACGTGTCCGTGCGGTTCACACTGGGGCCCCCGCCATGGCGTTGTCGTCAGCGTTCGCGTCTCTGACGCTGCAGCCGCGCCTGCGCTGTGGCGCGGCCAGCAGCAGCATGCGCGGCTGCCCTCTGCAGGTGGCCATGCCCGCACGCTGCGGCCGCGGCCGTGTAGCCGTCCTCTCTGCACGCTCCGAGGACGCCCCCGAGGCCCCCGACGCCGCCGAGGCCGCGCCCCCGGCGCCCCGCGGCAAGGGCAAGCGCGGCGGTCCCGGCGACGGCCCTCGCGGCCCTCGCCGCGGCGCCCCGCGCGAGAAGAGCGAGTTCGAGGAGCGTGTTGTGCAGGTGAGCCGAGTGACTAAGGTTGTGAAGGGCGGCAAGCAGCTCAGCTTCCGCGCGGTGGTTGTTGTTGGCAACAAGAACGGCAAGGTTGGTGTGGGAGTTGCGAAGGCGAAGGAGGTGATCATCGCCGTGCAGAAGGCCGTGGTTGACGCCAAGAAGACGCTGAGCAACGTGCCAGTGACGGAGGTGTCGAGCGTGCCGCACAAGCTGACTGTGGTCGGCAACGGCTCGTGCCGTGTCATGATCCGCCCGGCCCTGGCGGGCTCTGGCATCACAGCCGGCGGCGCCGTCCGCGCGGTGCTGGAGCTTGCAGGCTACAAGAACGTCAACGCCAAGATGCTGGGCGCAAGCAACCCGCTGAACAACGGGCGCGCGGCGCTGGACGCACTGCGCCAGATGAGGATGCCGACCGAGGTGGCGGAGATGCGCGGCTTGTCCACGGAGGAGGTGCGTGGCGCGCGGTGTCCAACATCACTCCATAACCCTAGGTCTATGGCTGCCGTCTTCCGACACAAGACTGACGCCTGTTCCGCCTCTGCTCTCGCCCGCAAACAGATGCTGGAGCGTGTAAAGAGCGCACGCTTCGCGCCGAGTGGCTTGTAAAGCCAAGCCACGATGGCTGTAGACCTCCATATTGCGTTGCCTCTTGGCTGTCTGCTTAGTAGTAGACTGCGCAGACCAAAAGTGCCTGGATTTGTTGACCGCCGCCATGACTAGCACATTCAATGGTAGGCACCTGATGTATTTCATCGTCATTCGAATCGTGTCAGGCGTCTAGGAGGCTCACTTGTGCAGCTGCCCGTGGAGTGCCTGGCAGCGCATGCGCCTCCGCCCACTGCACCAGCTCCGCCCAGTCGTCGGGCGTGCTACCATCCAATGCCCGGGGTGTAGGCGGCACAGGCAGCCCGAGCGCCCCGAACTGCTCTACTAACGCAGCTACAGGCGGCACCCGCGTGCCATTCGCGCTAGCCGGCGCATCGCCCAGCAGCACTGCATACGGGTCTTTTGGTGGCTGCTGCTGCTGCTGCGATGGCAGCAGTTGTGGCGACGAAGGCCTGCTTTCCTCCTCAGCTATGCGGGGTGGAAAGCCACTGTTCAGAGTCAGGCCCAGGCCGTGAAACTCGAAGACTGGAGGCGAAGAGACGCCATTCTCATCTGCGCTTGATTCAGCGGTAGATGAGGCACCCAGCAACGCAGACAGCGTCGGATGAGTCGGTGGACTCGGCACCCCACTGCTCGCGTGCGGCGCCGCTTTGATCACCACCTTCGCATGGTCAGCCATACGACTGAGCAGCAGCGACGCGTCTGCGCCAGATACAGTGACTTCAGAGTCGAAATCGACGCTGCTTATGGACTCTGACCGCGTAAGGCTCGGTGTCCGCGAGTGCGTCACCACCACTGTGTCCGTAGGACCGCCGATGCTGTGACTGTGATGTCCAGCAGCGTCACCGCCAGATGCATGAGTCGCTGGCGGCGGAGTCATCTGCAACAAGGGCATGGAGTGCCCATCAGCAGGAGGTCGCGTGCCATCAGAGCTGCTAGTCGCCGCGTGTGCATCCGGGGTGCGAGTGTCTGCGTCGAGGGCAGACGCGGGAGCAGCCGCAGCGCCCGTGTTCAAGCCAGCAGACGACCCATTGCCGCTGTGGCTATCAGATGCAGGGTAGGAACTGCCTGGTCCGGCAGCCGCCGAGCTTGTCGCAGCTGCTTGCTGCACTGGCGGTGCAGGTGCTGCATGCGACGACGGCGATAGCAGCGAGGACGTGAACGAAAAAGATCTGGTCGCAACTGTCCCGAGAGGCGAGAAGGGTGCATGCTGCTGCCCACCGGCCTGGCCTGCACTGGACAGAGCCGTCAAGTTTTCGTTGCTGTTGCTCCGCTTCCGTGCCCGCTTCTCCGCCGATTCGAGCACAGGGTCAATCACCCGCTCCATGCCCTCCGCCATGCGGTCTCCCGCGCGTTGAGCGAACCCCCATGCCTGAGACACGCGCTTAGCGGCAGCAGCGGCAGCTGCAGACGCGGCGAGTTTGGCTGCTTCAGCTCCTTTCGCTAGGCGGCCATCGCTGTGTGCTGTGTGCTCATTGCGGACAGCCATCTCGAACGCGTCGGCAGCAAGCTGCTGGGCGGCTTCGCCTTGGGGCTGTGCCATGCCATCTAATCGCCGCGTGATGAATGACTCGAACATCTGAGTGGCTCTCAACGCCGACCGAAATGCTGCAGTACTGGGGCTGCGCGTCGAGGCGCAATATGCGCCGTGATCAAACCAGAGATCACCTGAGCGCAGTGCATCAGCTGGAATGCCAGTCCATGCAGCAGCTGCACTGCCATTTCCGTCACGAAGCGATGTCAAAGACCCTGCACTCCCACCGGCACCGCCCATGCTATTGCTACTCCCACTGCTTCCCCCCGCCCCTGTGCTCGATAGTCGCTCTGAGCGGTGATGCACGAAGCGCCGAACATCGCCCAGGGTGTGGAGGAAGAAGGTTCGCAAAGCACCAGCGACTGCGGCGTCGTTGTGCACTCGCGACTTGAGGACGTCACTCAACTCGGCAGCTAGACGTGAGCCAGAGGTGCGTGGCAATAGGGCGAGGTCCTCAGCGAAGCACTCGATGACGCCGGTGTCGAGGTTCAACAACACAGTCTCTTCCATGGGCATCTTGCGCATGGCTGGCGCCAATGCGGCGGGGACGCCCACCAAGAATGGCATGGGCGCAGTCAAATAATCCAACAAGCTGGCTGGCAGCAGGGGCACAAAAATGTGTTGCCAAGTCAAAGGATACAACATTGCAGCAGCGGCGTGTACAGCGGCGCTCAGAGCGCTCAAATCTTTGGCAGTGATGATGATGCGTCGTTCCGCCAGCATGGCGGCGAACAAGTTCAACGCCGTCGGCACAGGCACGCGCCAGAGAAGCGGAGCGAAGAAGACGTCGGCGTTGGCAGGCCCCGTCCCCCTGTCCACTGGCGCCCGTAGCGACGGCAGACCCGGGCCGCCAGCCACCCGCGGTGGCGGCAGCGCCGCTCCCGGCGCGGGAGTGCCAGCGGCGCAGAGCGCGTGCAGGACAGCGGCAATAGGCGACAAGGGAGACAGCACGGGCGAGTCCGCTAGGGGGAAAGCGTACGGCTCCAACGCCTGCAGCACGGTGGAGAAAAGCGAGAACCACGGGTGGATGGACAGCAGGCACAACACCTGCGGGTGTCTCGGCCCTGCGCCGGGCGGCAAGAAGCGGCGGCAGAAGCCGAGAGTACGACTGCCGTCGCCGCCAGTGAGCACGAACGTGTATGTTTCCGCCTCTAGTTGCGTCACTCGTGCCACGGGGCTCCACCGCTCTGCGTACTCCTGTCGTAGTGCAGGAGGAGGTGGACAGAGACGGCGTCAGTGGTGTGTCTGGGAGCACCTCCAGGGGTGGCCTGGCACCCAAAACGCCGGCAGTGGGGCCTCCACACGTGCAGCCCTGGCACCGGTGCCAGCAAGGGGCGTGGAGATAGAATATGCGCGTTTGCAGCACCCGCGTGAGGCGCTACAACAAGCAGCCCCGACACGCAGCGAGCTGCCAGTCTTGACTCAAGACAAGCGCCCTAACGAAGAGAGCCCAAAACAGGGTCGCTGCTCCCCGTGCCGTCTGCCAGCCTGCAAGCTACGAGCCCGACAGAGACACGCACCGGGAAGCAGAAGTTGCCGAGGCCAGCGAGGGAGAGCTCGTGGAGTGCCCCTGGCTGTAACTCGAGGCAGTTCTTGACCTGAGAGGGTCCATGTGAGACACCACTGTCAGCTCCAACTCCCTTGCTCGCGTCTGTGCCGCAGACACAAGCTCGAGGCATGTGTGTATGACACAGGCACGCCCAGAGACGTGCAGTTGCCCCGTGTGCGCGTGCGCACCTGTGGCTTGCCACTCTCTTCGTCTATGCTGGCCACTGCAAAGAGACGGGCCAGTGGCACCTTCTGCACCGTCAGGGCCATGACCCCTGCGGGCGCCAACCCCGAGGGGTGGGCTCCACGCTAAGCGCAACGTAACCTGCGAAGGCGCTCGACGATGGACACATAAGAAGTGCGTGTTGGTTAACATGCGAGCGCTAGCACAAGCCCGTGTGTGCTCGCCGGTGTCATGGGTACATCGTGTTGCCCCCGTACTCGACGCTGTTGCTGTGCCATCCTTGCGGATGCCCATGGGCTCGCAGGACTGACACTTGTCTCTCTCGATCCTCAGCCTCGAGCGCCTCCTCGGGGATGACGGCCACAGGCTGCGGTGGCTGCGCGTGCCTCAACTCCAGTGGCACTGCGGGATCGTCCGGGATGAGTGACGGGAGAACATAGATCGCAGCTGCTTGCTCTGCCTGACGAGAGGCCTGCACACCAGCCTCCTCGCTTAAGCTGCCGTAGCCCTCTCCAGGAGGTGAGCACACCAATGCAGGCGGGGCTCCACACCACTCCAGCGCTTTTGACTCCAGCGGCGCAGATGCCACAGGTTGCGGGCGAACAGGCAGTGGCGGTGCCAATGGCGCTCCCCCAACTCCGCGATTACGCTTCACTATTGGCGCAGCCATCAAGCCGCCAGATTGCTGTGCTGCCATGCGCTTCTTCTTCAGGATGTCATCTGCTGACATTGGACGCGCAGAAACAGCAGCGCGTTCGTTGACGCCCGCGAGGCGCTCATCCACCGTACGCTTCGTCACAATCGGAGCAGGAGCGGCAATGCGTGCCGCTACAGCTGCTTTGCTAAGTGCAGGGCCGGAGAAGGTGTGTGATGCAGGCACCGCTGTCGAAGGCGCACCGTGAGGCGCTGCGCCGAGCGCCCGCGGAGGCATGGGTCCGGACATGGCTAAGCCGCCGCCTTGTGACGGTCCTGGCCCCAAGCCGCTGAATGCGCGGCCCCATTGAGCTAGCAATTGGGTTGCAGCATCTGCCACATCTCTGGACAGCCTGTACTGGCGGCACTTGTTCAGCGGCACCGCAAGTGGAGCCACCATGTCGGGCTTGGTCACCGGCAGCACATGCGCAGCACGCATATACTTGTGCAACAGCGTCGTGTGTCTTTGTCCTTCAGCATCCGCCACCCAAGCAGCAAGCGCATTCACCACGCGGCTCTCAACTAGTGCAGCTAAGCCACCCGCACACGCGCCGCTAGCTGCAAGCGCGTCGCTGAGTGTGGAACGCATGCCAGGCGTCTTCGCGGACGTCATGAGAGCAACGAACAAGGGTGCAAACGAGGCCTGGGCGAGACCACCGCCAGCGGCTGATGACACCACAAGACGCAGCTGTCCGCTGAGCGCGTCATCATGTGACCGATTAGCGGTGACTGCTTGCATGAGCGTCTCCGCGGAAGGAGATGTGGAGGCTGAGGCGGCAGCTGCAGCAAGGGCGTCTGTTTTCACCACAGACGCGCGCTGCGTGGCTTTCGCTAATCCTTTACGCATGCGGGCACGTAATGCCTGGAATGCGGATCGGATGGTGTACTCCGAGATGCCGATGCGTTCAGAGAGGGCGCGCATTTCGGACCGCGACAGGTGGTCCCTGTGGGGTTGAGTGATTCGCTTCAGTTGTGCGAAGACGATGCCCTGAGATCCAAACCAGACATACTTGATGGAGAAGGTGTCCAGAAGGGCGCTCTCCTGCTCCGCACTCAGCGCTCTCCACGAGGCTTTGCTGTCTCCAACCTGTGGTTCGCACGGGGCGAGCGACTCAGCATCGCACTGCCAAGACACAGCGCGCAGTCGTGACAGCAGTATATCGCTCACCCGGAGCTCGCTATTGCGCAGCTGCTGCTGCGGGTCTGTTGCCGCCTTTGTATCTGTGACTCCTTTTAGAGGGTGGACGCCTGTGTCCACGGAAACCGCGTGTCAGAGTCACACGCGCCAGACAGAGCGCTACGCACACGCGCCTGTGAGCGTCTTTTGGCGGTCTATGAGCGACATCAGGACTGCTGTTTGGTCTTCTAGCTGCTGCCGCTGCTTGGCGAGACGCTCCACCAGACTCATGTCCAACAGCGCAGTGGATGGTGGCATGTGTGCATGATGCGCCTTATCTGCGGCTTCCACGTCTGTGGGCGGCAGCAGCTGGACGGCAGCAACTTCCGTCTCTCCCAGAGGAGGAGGCTGCTGTGGTTCTGTGGGCGTGGACTCCATTTTAACAACACTTCATACAGCCATGCGCCGACGCTCGCAAAGATACCGCCTCTGCGAGAGGCACGCGGAGTGTGCTCTTCCAAGTTGGCAGTGCCAACTTTGGTGCGCCCTCGCAGGGAGCATAGTAAATCCACGGTGCTAGAAACATTGGCTTGATAGAGCGCGTGCGCAAGTGCAGCGCGGGCAGGCGACAGCGCTTGGGGAATGAAGGCGTGCACTGTGCTCTTGTCGTGGGCATTCAGCCTCGTCGCTGACGCGTGGCCCGCGCGGCTTTGTCGTGCCTCGTGCGTGTGGTTGCGCAGATTACGTGTCTGGGCGTGTACAAATGGAACGGCGACGTGCACGAGCCCGCGTGTTTGGGGGCTGCACAAGACCTGACCAGCTTTGGGTACTTCCAGCGGAGCACAGTGAAGGAGATGCTCCTCTTCGTGTCCCGTACCATTGTGAAACGCACGCAGCCGGGGCAGCGACAGTCGGTGGAACATAACGGTGGGTGGAACCCGTAGGGGCGACCAGACCGCTGCCTAGGCGCACACGCACAAACTTCACACAACGCCTCATAACGCCTCGCGCTGACGCTCAAACGCGCACGCACGAGTGCAGAATACATAGCCCACGTGGCGAACCGAGGCGGACTGGCGACCATCATGTTCGCGGACCGGGAGTATCCAGTGCGGGCCGCGTTCGGCGTGCTGCAACAGGTGCGGCGCATCTTGCCGCCGCATGGTACATAGTTCATGGTGATGACACCGCTTTCAATGATGTGCAGCTTACCGACGATGTGGTTGCCCGCCTTGGGGAGCGGTGGCGGAATGCTGCGGGCGACAGCACGGAGTGCGATGACCTTGTGACGGCGTCCCTGGGCAAGTTCCAGGACCCTGCTCAGGCGGACAAGCTGCTCAAGATCCAGCGAGAGCTGGATGAGACGAAGATTGTGCTGCACAAGACCATCGACAGCGTGCTTGCCCGTGGGGAGAAGCTGGACAACTTGGTGGAGAAGAGCAGCGATTTGAGCATGGCCAGCCAGATGTTCTACAAGCAGGCGCGCAAGAGTAACCAATGCTGCACCTATATGTGATAGAGACCCAAAGAATGAGCGGCGTGACGCAAATAAGGGATTACCTTCTGAACGCCAGCTCATCGCGCGCGTATGCACACGTCACGCGCCTTCGCAGGGTCACGAAGAATGCAGCAGCTGTGTCATGGGCGTGCATGCCCCGCATCGCTTGGTTGGAGCACGCGTCGTGCGCCCAGGGCAGCTTGTACACCTCGTGACAGTGCATTGCCTGCTCAGCCGTCACCCGCTGCTTCGTTCAAGTCGCTTCTCGACGCCTGCGGTGCCGACTTAAACGAGTGCTATGATCAGAGCGGTGCCGTGCAGGTGGGCCCCGTCCGCAGAGCTCTAAAGGCGACCTCAGCCGCCACAACTGCCCCGTTAGAGAAACTGGCGCCGCCTGCTGCTCTCGCTGCACTCGGAGTTGCCGCAAGTCAAGCGCTTCGCACAGGGCCCTGTATTCTTGCGTGGACTGGCTCACCGGAGCCCGGGGACGGAGTTGCTAGTTCAGCTCGACGACTCGTTGACGCATTCAGTCACGACGTTTTGACGCCTCCTCCGCGTCTGCTGGATGCGGGACTTATACTTCTG
>Ga0164297_10001329_pt1 | contig 26578 bp, 31 predicted proteins | sample GEODES058metaG_FD_113539 | JGI IMG/M metagenome (GOLD analysis project Ga0164297, IMG submission 113539) | Dystrophic lake water microbial communities from Trout Bog Lake, Wisconsin, USA - GEODES058 metaG | ecosystem: Environmental > Aquatic > Freshwater > Lake | place: USA: Trout Bog Lake... | reverse complement strand
GAGAGAGTGGTAGATGATCAAAAAAGTATTTTAAAAATTTACTACAGTGAGTTGAATGATCGTATCAATGATCAGAATGCTCGTCTAAAACTTATTGAGCCTGTCAAAATTGAAGTTGAGGGTGTTACAGGGAAAATTCAGCCTGCCGAAAAAGAATTGTACGATCAGGCCTTACTCGAATTTAAAGAGGGCAATCCTGTAAAAGCGGAAGGGCTTTTAAGCCAATTTATTACGGCATATCCCAATAGCCCTTATTGGCCAGTTGCACAATATTGGCTCTCGGTTAGCAAATACGCTAGCAAAGACTTCAAAGGGGCAATTGCGGCAGGTAATGCTCTGATTAAAGCTTTTCCAGATCATCCACGTGTTCCACAAGCATTGTTAAATATCGCTAACTGTCTTTTAGAGTCAAATCAAAAGACAGAGGGTAGAAAAACTTTAGAGCTATTAATTAAAAGTTTCCCAGACAGTAAATCAGCAGAAACGGCTCGGTTAACCCTGAGTAAAGTCAAGTAACTAAAGATTTTAAAAAGTTACGATTAAATATGGATGTTTTAAAACAATTTGAAAGATTTGCCCCGAAGAAAAAAGGTGCTCCAGCGGTTCTGTTACTCTCTGGTGGCCTGGACTCTGCGACCCTACTCGCACTCATTAAAACTCTGGGTTATACGCCCTATGCGCTTTCTGTTCGTTATGGTCAAACCCACTCTTCTGAACTAGACGCTGCCGTCAATGTAGCAAAAGCTTACGGCGCTTTTCAGCATGAAATCATTGAGTTAGATTTACGGCGTTTTGGGGGCTCAGCGCTCACTGATTCTGAAATCGAGATTCCAATCAACGGTAAGGCAAATCCGCACCCCGAAAATGTCGGAGAAATTCCAGTAACTTACGTACCGGCTAGAAATACTATTCTTTTATCTTGCGCGCTCGGTTGGATGGAAGCTCTGGGTGGACAGGATATTTTCTTTGGCGCTAACGCTGTAGATTACTCGGGCTATCCGGATTGTCGCCCCGCTTACGTGCAATCCTTTGAAGCAATGGCGAATTTAGCTACTCGGATCGGCGTTGAAGAGCACTCCATCCGAGTACATGCACCCATTATTGATTTGCATAAATCAGAAATTATTCGATTAGGTATGGCTCTCGGCGTCGATTACGCCAAGACCGTGTCCTGTTACCAGGCCAATGCCCAGGGTCAAGCGTGTGGCATTTGTGAATCATGCCGCTTACGAAAACTAGGGTTTAGTGAAGCGGGTTTATCTGATCCAACGGTCTATCAAAGCAATACTTGATTCTGAACGATAAATCGTCTTAAAAAGTAATGATGTCAGACTGCTCTGACCTCATTTTAAGATAAGTCTGACGCGCATAACCCCTATCTAAAGAGCGTACATCGTCTTTAATAGTATCCATGAACCATGGATTTATTCTGATCGAACTTCTCACTGCCCTAGTTATTATTTCCTTTTGTTTGGGGGCGGGTATCAATTATTTATATACCAGTCATCAACATCATCAAGAGCTCTATGGCAGGTTTACCAAACATTTAGAACAGGTCTCTAGTGAAGAAATCCGCTTAAAAGGATTTCATCTCAACAAAAGGGGGCCACGATGAATTTGGTTGAACTCATGCTGAGCATTAGTCTTTTAACGATTGTTTTAGCAGGCTTAACCCATGCTGTACCAGTTCTACAAAAGAACATGGATGATGGGAGGGCCTTAAGAGAGGAAGTCGCTCAAGTTGAACAAGTTTTACAAATCATTACACGTAGCATCCAACAAGCGGGTTTTGAAGATATTATCAAGGGTCAATCTTCAAACTCACGGTCTCAAAAACCTCCCTTAGTTGGCATACAGGTTTTTCAACAAGCTACCTTAACGACCGATAAAGTTGGCAAAACATCAACTCAGCAATCCTATCTTGCTGGGCGGCGCCAAACAGATGCCATACTCATCCAACATGAAACCTATGGTCACTTTGATTGTGTTGGTAGAAAAATTACCGATAAAAGGACCCACCAAGGTTTGTCTAGAATTGGATTTTTTGTCCAATTCCGAGGGAATAAAGGGAATGCAATTGGAACCTTAATGTGCCAGAGTTTGACCAACAATGGTCAAGTACAAAATGATGGTATTTTGACTGGGGTAAATGACTTTCTCATTTACTTAGAAGACGATGTAGTGATCGTTGAATTAACGATGCAGTCATCACGTCAATACCATAAGTCCATCGCTCTTCAAAATCAGATATCGCTTTGATTTGAATTTATGAATAGAGCTAAAGGAAAAAATGCTGGTTTTATTTTACCTATTACCCTGGGATTGATTAGTTTGGTTGGTCTTTGGGGAACTATTCTCATCGAGCAAATGCATCGTCAATCAGATCAATTAGCCAAGTCTTGGCAAGAAAAATTTATATTTTATAAAGCACAGGAGCATTTGGGACAGTGTCTTGGCATCGTGGGTTTGCAAGAGCTACCAACGCAACGATGGGGTCAATGTTGCCATGTTGAAGCAATGACGAATCCAACTAGTACTAAAACCAGTACTAAATCCTCTAAGCTTGCTCTTCAAAAAAGTTACCGTGTTTCTGTTCATCACGAACTGATTCACCCCATCAGTAACCAGATTTTAGGCTCCTCCCGATTACAAGCAGTTGTCACCCTCTCACCAACCAATCAAGCGATTTCTAAACTGTCTTGGCGTGAGATATTCGACTTGCATTGGGAACAAGAATTAAATGCCCTTCAACCAAAAACAAACTATATTTGGGGTCAACTACCAGCATGCAAACATCCTCTTCCAACAAATTAATCAAAGGTTTTACTTTGATTGAAGCCGTTACAGTGATAGGGCTTGTAGCGATTTTTTTACTTTTTGCCTCGCACATATCGACATCTGTTTTTAGTACCTATCAGGCTAGAAATGAAGTCTTCTCAACTGCTCACGCATTGATGTTGGATGCGCAGCGTATCCGTACTTTAGCCCGCGCCCACAAAACCACAATCAGCATCATGCCCATTTGTAATAACTCGTGGGAGTCTGGCTGGGTTGCTTTTTATAATCCAGAGATGCGATTTGAGACCGAGGCGATTACAAAACCCCTCTGGAAAAAAGAAATATCCTCTCAAGTGACAACAATCCGACCTAGGCAAAGTGCTCCTGTCAGCGGCACTCAATTTTCTGATATCAGTATCAAATCCTACCCACACCCTAGATGTCCAAATGCAAGTATTACCTCAGAGTCGGGTGAAAAACTTCGCCATTTGAGTTTTAATGCCCTAGGAGCTGCCCAAACCAAAAATGGTGGCTTTGTGGCGAATCGTATCGTTTTTTGGAGTAAGATTTATCCCAATATTGAATACCATTTAGTTTTAGGTGATAGTGGAAGGCTTCGATTATGTAAGCCTGAAGCAATCAATCCGAAGTGTACTCTCTCGCTGTAAAATGTCTTTTTGAAGATTTTGTCAGGTTTGTCACCTTTAAATTGATTTTTTCTAAACTATACTTGCTGAGAAAGTTTAGAATTCTGTATTGATACCAAAGCCAATTTCGGTTTACCTATTTTTTAAATCCGAAAAGCCCCGATAAAGACCACTATGTTTAATCCGCAAGATTATTTTTTTATGAACCAGGCCCTTTTAGAGGCCAAGAAGGCGCTTTGGATTACTGATCCTAACCCGCGGGTTGGTTGTGTGCTTGTCAAAGAGAATCAAATCATCGGTGCTGGTTTTACTCAACAAGTAGGATCTCACCACGCTGAGGTGATGGCGATTCGGAATGCGCGGGAAAGAGGTTTTGATACCGTTGGCGCAACTGCTTATGTCACCTTAGAGCCTTGTTGTCATTTTGGCAAAACCCCACCCTGTGTTGATGCAATTATTGTGGCTGGCATCAAAAAAGTATTCATTTGTTCAACCGATCCTAATCCTTTTGTTTTAGGCAAAGGGATTGAACGCTTAAGAGAGCATCAGATTGAGGTTCATACGGGTCTTCTAGCCGAGCAATCGATTGCCCTCAACCCTGGCTTTATGAAACGTATGCAAACTGGCATGCCTTGGGTTCGACTTAAAATTGCATCGAGTCTAGACGGTATTACTGCGCTACCCAATGGTAAAAGCCAATGGATTACCAGTGCACAAGCTAGATTAGATGGTCATCGCTTTCGGGCTCAAGCTAGCGTGATCCTTACCGGTTTTGGTACTGTACTTGCCGATGACCCTGAATTAACGGTGCGAGGTTTGAATGTCACCCGTCAGCCATTAAAAGCTATTATTGACTCTAAATTAGAGATTTCTCCCTCCGCGAAAGTTCTATCGTCAGGGGATGCGGTGATTTTTTGTTCAATTAACGATACAGATAAGATGAATGCCTTATTTTTAGCTCATCCCCATCTGAAAATTATTCCCATCCCAAATGAAGCTGGCAAAGTTGATTTAGCCGCTGCCTTAAAATACCTTGCTGATCAGTTTCATGCCAATGAAGTTCATGTTGAAGCTGGGTTTAAACTCAATGGTTCTTTGCTCCGCGAAGAATGTGTAGATGAGATACTGCTCTACCAAGCACCTGTTTTATTAGGGAAAGGCTTAGGTCTAGCCAATTTAAGCGCTATCGACCATCTAACAGATGCTTCGCGCTGGCGAGTCATTGAGCGATCTAATGTAGGGATTGATCAGCGCATTCGGTTGGTTCGGGAATAGTTTACTATCCCTTCACTTTTAACCGGATAGATATCCGTTCTGATTAGAACAAACTACGTCAATTAGAGGATAATAGAGGCATGTTTACTGGAATTATTGCTGCTGTCGGAAATATTGTATCTGTGCGACCCCATGGAGATGGGTATCGCTTGAAAATTGATGCGCAAAGCTTAGATCTTTCGGACGTTATTTTGGGTGATAGTATCGCTATACAAGGTGCTTGTATGACGGTGGTAGAACTTCATCCCACAGAAAAGTCATTTGAAATTGATATTTCAAAAGAATCCATCCAAAAAACCATCGGACTAAATCAATTAGGACCGGTCAATTTAGAAAAAGCATTACGCTTAAATGATCGCTTAGGTGGTCATCTCGTTAGTGGGCATGTCGACGGAATTGGGCGTGTTGCCATTTTTGAAGTTGTTGCCTCCGATAAAGAAAACACTTCACCTTCTAGTGATCTTGAAAATACAAATAACACATCGTGGCATCTTGCCATTGATGCTCCAATGTTTCTTGCCAAGTATTTTGCCTATAAAGGCTCGATTGTGGTGAACGGTACTTCACTCACTGTGAACTTGGTTGAGGATTTAGAGATTAACGATCAGGCTGTTTGTAGAGTTCATATCAACCTAATCCCGCACACACTTGAACATACCACCTTGCAGTACTTAAAAGTTGGTTTTGATGTCAACCTTGAAGTAGATTTGATTGCTAGATATGTCGAAAGAATGTTAAGCAGCTCTGGAATCGCCCTGAAGTAACCGAACCTTAAAAAGAAGATATGACTAATTTTTCAAACCACCTTAGTTCAACCGAAGAAATCATTGAAGATATCCGTAATGGAAAAATGGTGATTTTGGTGGATGAAGAGGATCGCGAAAACGAAGGTGATCTAGTCATGGCTGCAGAACACGTTACTGCAGAGGCGATTAACTTTATGGCAAAGTTTGGTCGTGGCTTAATTTGCTTGACCCTCACGAAAGAGCGCTGTGAACAATTGCGCCTTCCCCTGATGGTAAGAGATAACGGTGCCTCAATGGGTACCAACTTTACGGTATCGATTGAAGCAGCAACTGGTGTCACAACGGGTATTTCTGCGGCTGATAGAGCACATACAGTGAGAACTGCTGTTACAAAACATGCTAAACCAACTGATTTAGTTCAGCCAGGTCATATTTTTCCTTTAATGGCACAACCAGGTGGTGTTTTAATTCGTTCTGGTCATACTGAAGCGGGTTGCGATTTAGCAGCCATGGCTGGCTGTGTTACGGCAGCTTCCGTCATCTGCGAAATCATGAAAGATGACGGCACGATGGCACGTTTGCCTGATTTGATTGAATTTGCTAAAGAGCATCAACTGAAGATCGGTACGATTGTCGATTTAATTAAATATCGTAGTCAAAATGAAAGTATGGTCAAACGTGTTGGTCAAAAAACACTCCAAACTATTTGGGGTGAATTTAAATCCACTCTTTACCAAGACTTATCTAGCAATAATTACCATTTAGCCTTAACCAAAGGTAGTCCCACACCGAGTAAAGTCACTTTAGTGCGAGTTCATGAACCAGCGATTTTGTTAGATGTCCTTGCCCAGACTTCTAAGTACCACTCTTGGTCACTCGACGCCGCCATGAAAAAGATTTCGGATGCTGAAAGTGGCGTAGCTGTTTTACTCAATGTATCTTCCCATAAAACCTCTTTTCATCAATGGACTGAAGAGTTTGTCGATCCCCTACCAGATGATCAGACCGGTCCTGCAATTCGGAAAGTGGATTTTAGAACCTACGGTATCGGTGCTCAAATCTTAAAAGATCAAGGCGTAGGTAAGATGGAATTATTAGCAAAACCGGGGCCAATTTCAGGAATGTCTGCTTATCAATTAGAAGTAGTTGGTTATTCGGTGCCAACCAATTAAAATAGATTCCTATTTTTGTAAATTGCTTTAAAACAGAATTTTTTACCACCTAACGGAGATATTCCATGACTGACACGACCTTGCAAGAGAATATTCCAACGCAGTTAAATGAAGTTGACTTTTTAGAACCCAATTTAGAGGGCTCTGAGTTACGTATTGCAATCGTTCAAGCCAGGTTTAATGAAGGTATATGCCGCGAACTTACTTCCAGTTGCGTTAAAGAATTGGTTCGTTTAGGTGTATCTACAGATGATATTTTATTAACAACGGTTCCTGGTGCTTTAGAAATTCCACTAGCACTACAAAAATTAGCTGAATCAAGCGAATTTGATGCCTTAATCGCTCTTGGAGCGGTAATTCGTGGTGAAACCTACCACTTTGAACTAGTTTCTAATGAATCTGGTGCCGGTATTACTAGAGTTGGTTTAGATTTAGGTATTCCAATTGCCAATGGCATTTTGACTTGTGATACTGATGAGCAAGCTTTAGCAAGAGTTCATCAAAAAGGTGCGGATTGTGCTTTAGCTGCTGTAGAAATGGCGAATTTCTGCCTAATTCTTCAGGAAGGGGAAGATGCATAATCCTTATTTGACGCAAGCTCATAAATTAGTCTCCTCGACACAGGTTAAACGCTCTTTAACGCCGCGTAGACGCGCTCGTGAGTATGCCCTACAAGGTATTTATCAATGGTTAGTGGTACGCTCCTCTGGTAGTGTACCGAATCAATCTTCGATTGAGCGTCAATTGGCTGAAGATCCTGGCTTTAAAAAAGCGCAGGATGAACTCTTTTACACTCTCTTTGATGGTGTTTGCACGAATTTAGAAGCATTAGAGGCAGAAATTCTGAAACATATTGATCGTCCTGTGGATGAACTTTCACCTGTTGAGTTTTCTACTTTATTAATTGGTACTTTTGAATTGAAGTTTGATTTATCAACTCCCTACAAAGTGGCAATTAACGAAGCGGTAGAACTTGCTAAGACTTTTGGTGGTACAGACGGTCACAAGTATGTTAACGGCGTATTGGATAAGTTGGCCAAAGACTTACGTGCCCTCGAGATTAATAGCTAATTTCCTATTTTATTAGTACCTGTACGCATTTTTGTGATTTGAAATTTTTCTGATGTTGAGATTTCAACCTACTTTTATTTTTTTACTAAGTTTTACTAAGTTTAGGCTATGGCTCCAGTATATTTTTAGCAAACTGTTCACAATCAAATTGTATTTTGTCTAGAATCCAACATTATTCTTACCGATTTTAAAGCTTCAACTCCACCCATTCTCATCAAATCTAATGGTGAGCCTCCATTGAATAATGAGTTTTGGTTTGGCATCTTCACCCACTTGTCGGCTAATGTACCACCATACAATTGATGAAGTGCCCTAACGATTCCGATTAGATATGAAATACGAATCAGTCGATTACTATCTAAAGTCTTGCCCGTCATATTTCTTGGCTCATTAAAACTGCTTGGATCATTACCTAATAACTCATCAGCTTGCTCTTCATTTATCTGCCATTTATCTACAATATTTAAATAAGCCCTTAACGCAGAATGGGAAATCCGTTCTCTGTCCTCGCCTGAATTGAGGTTGATTATGTTTGTTGACTTAAAGTTTTTTTCTGATGAATCTGGGTTATCGTTCATGACTTGATTCGCAAATAGATGAATGAGTTCAAGAAAGCACTCAAAATAATCTTTTATCTTACAAGCTCATTCATCTTTTTGTAAAACAATAACCTTAATTTACAACTTTTAGGAATCTGTAGCGTTCATTCCTAGGAATTTTAATAGCCCTGGGGACTGATTTTGCTGTGATTTATTACTATCAGCTGACTCTATATCATTATTATCCTGCGGATTTGACCCACCAAGATAGCTTGTCAAAAAGTTGCGTTCATTGAGGACCTTCACTGCATAACCGCCATCACCGTTAGTAGAGGCGCCAACATAGGAACGCAGTCCTCCAGAGAGGCTTCCTGCTTGGGCAATGAGGTACTTCAAGATGTAAGCACCTACCCGAATGTTTGCTTCTGGCTTAAACGCCGCCTCCACTCCGCCGTAAGGAATAAATTTATTGGCATGAACGCTCGTCATCACTTGCATTAAACCTTGAGCACCTACTGGACTTTGAACTGTCGCTTTAAAATTAGACTCAATCGCCATCACTGCAATAATTAAGACGGGATCAATACTGACCTCCTTACCAACGATGACCGCATGGGACACATAGCTTTTAAGGGTTTGCAAATCAACTTTATACTTCTCAGCCATTAAGCTAGCAATCTTTGCTTGATTCTGAGGTGAATCGAGTAAACGAGAGTCTAGTGCCTGAGGATCTATCTTGCCATTACTAATTTGATTTGCGAGTGGTGCAATCGATGGCACGGGCAGATGTTGCACGCTTGGCTCAACTAAGCTTAATTTGCCATTACCTCTACCGGGATAGGAAAATATCACAGGACGCATGCCTGATTCCTCAGGCTGGCTTAAATCGAAAGCATCAGCGGATTTAAATTCATCAATCAAGTTGATTTGACGCAATAGATCATTTCTGAGTGGTTCATTCACAGCGATACCGGTTATCAGAAAAACTGTAACAACGGCCGAGGTCTGAATCCATTTATTGGATTGAATAACGGAGTATAAATTTTTTGGTAAATATTTTTTCAATGCATTATTGCTAACGAGGTTTTCTTTAAATGCGTTCAAACGATCGCGTCTTGCCTGCGACCTTGCTTTAGCAGCTGCCTGCTCATGAAGTTTGAACAAAGATTTTTTCATTAACTCTTTACTAGTTATAAACAGTAGTTCATGTTAGGGAAGTCTTTATATCAAGTCAAGCATAAAGAACTTATAAGTTATACAGTAAAGTTATTGAATTTGCCCATTTGGGTACGATGTTTATGACCACTAACTACTATTTATCGGGAATTCAACGTAAAGATAATGTTAGTGGGCACTAATTTTATTATCTGAAATGATTCCTGTTTTTACTCTTTTCTCTTATTTTTCTCATATTATGGAAAGAAAAATAATTCAACATATTGACTTGTAATGTAAAAAAAATAATTTATGTCTTTAAATTCATCAATTTGACTTCAAAATACTCTACATCTTGTGTTACAAATCAAGAAATCAAACAGGATTAAAGCTTGATAAACATTAAATCCCAGACACCATGCCCAAGTTTCAGGCCTCGGTTCTCGAACTTGGTAATAGGACGATAATCTGGTCGGATGGCAAACCCTAACACTTCACGACCATCTTCTAGTTTCACAGTGTTTGTGGAGGTATTTTTAATTTGTGGATGCTGGGTAAGTACATCTAACATTTGAAAGGCATACTCTTCCCAATCGGTTGCCATATGAATGTATGCGCCGCTTTTGAGTTTAGGTAATATTTTTTCAAGAAAATCCGGTTGAACTAAACGGCGCTTGTTGTGTTTTTTCTTATGCCACGGATCAGGAAAAAACAAATGAAAGCCATCTAAGGAGTTATCAGCCAACATATATTCAACGACTTCCACCGCATCGTGCCGAATAATCCGGATATTCTGTAAGCTCAATTCACCAATTTGCTTGAGCAATGCTCCAACGCCAGGTTCATGGACCTCAATCGCTAAAAATTGATCTTTAGGCCGAATCTTCGCAATGTGAGCGGTCGTTTCACCCATTCCAAAACCAATTTCTAAGATATGATTTTTAGAACTGTCGCCAAAGACAGCTTGAAGTTGTAATGGTTCTTTACTAAAAGGAATTAAAAATTGTGGGCCTAGCTCATCAATGGCTTTTTGTTGACCGGAAGTAGTCCTGCCAGCACGCATCACAAAAGACTTAATACGCCTAGGCCAAAGCGAAACTGCTGATGTGGAAACGCTGTCTTGATCAGTACTATCTATAGAAGGTGTAGATAACTCTTCTGTTTTTACTATTGTCATGTTTTGTTAGTAACCTCAAACAGCTAGGATGAAATCCTCAAGCCGTCCAATTTACTATACCTAAGGCTGATGTGGCAAGAACAATGACGCCAAATACAATGCGGTACCATGCAAAGGGTTTGAAATTGTGATGGCTTACATATTTAATCAACCAACGCACACAAAAAAAGGCCGAAATAAAAGCAGCTACAAAGCCCACGGCGAGAACTGGGCCAAAACTAGACCAATCCATATTGCCAATGTCTTGCCTTAATTTGTAGATTTCGTAAATCGTCGCTCCAGCAATGACCGGAATCGCCAGAAAAAAGGAAAACTCGGTTGCGACCTGCCTTGGTAGTCCCAATAACATCCCACCAATAATCGTCGCTCCTGATCTAGAAGTTCCAGGAATAAGAGCCGCACACTGGGCAAGACCGACCTTAATGGCATCTTTCGCACTTAAATCTTCAACATGCTCAATGCTACGAATAATGACTTTTTGGTTCTTTTGTTTAGCTAACTCTAATTTCTCAGCCCATAAAATAATGAAGCCGCCAACAATAAAAGCAGTGGCTACAGGAATCGGCGCAAACAAATGGGCTTTAATCATTTTGCCAAACACCAAGGCTAATGTGATGGCAGGTATGGAGGCAATCACAATATTAAGCGCAAAACGATTGGATAAAGGTCTTCTACCGAGGCCAGAAATAACACTGGCAATCTTCGTTCTGAACTCCCAACATACCGCTAAGATGGCGCCTAACTGAATAATCACTTCAAAGGCTTTGCCTTTTTCGTCATTAAAACTGAGTAAATGTCCCGCTAAGATGAGATGACCGGTACTTGAAATGGGTAAAAACTCCGTTAATCCTTCCACCACGCCAAGGATCAGCGCTTTGCCTAACAATATAAAGTCCAAGTCCATTTCAATTCCTAATTTATTTGACTATCTATTTGAAGAGTCATTGGTTCAACAATCAGTCAGTATTCCATTCAAGGCGAATTAGTACAACTTTAGAAAATCAAAGAATGCACACTTGACCATTCATTTTAAACGGACTGTTTTACATCTTCCTCGTACTCAAGCTGAAATAGGTGCACAAGTGTTAAAAAATATGATTTGTCTATTCGTAACGAAGAGCTGCAATCGGTTGCATTTGGGCAGCCGTTTTAGCGGGGTAATAACCAAAGAAAATACCAATGGTGGCTGAAAAGCCCACTGCTAACACAATAGAGAGCAACGATAAGCTGATATTCCAACTTGCCAACCAAGCCACCAACAAAGAAATACCAACGCCTAATAAAACGCCAATCCCCCCACCAATCGTGGAAAGCGTCATTGCCTCCACCAAAAATTGGGTCATGATATCTTTACTTCTTGCGCCCACCGCCAAGCGCAGTCCAATTTCACGGGTTCTTTCTGTTACGGAGACGAGCATAATATTCATGATGCCGATTCCCCCAACCAAAAGACTGACAGAAGCGACTGCGGCGAGTAACATCGACATCACACGACTCGCAGCTTCTTGGGTTTTTAAAATCTCGGAGAGATTTCTGACTTGGAAGTCATTTTCCATCGTTGGTCGAATACGGTGACGTTGACGGAGTAGATCTGTCACTCGGTCTTCTACATATTTCGTATCAGCGCCATTATTGGCTTTTACTAAAATAGTTCCGACCCTGGCAATCCGGCCTCGAGGCTCACCAAATAATCTATTTCGTCCTGTTGTTAGGGGTACAAAGATCACATCATCTTGGTCTTGCCCCATACCACTTTGCCCTTTACCATCGGCAACACCAATGATTTCAAAAGGAATTCCTCGAATCCGCACCACTTCACCAATCGGGGTATCTTCACCAAATAGTTGAGATGCGACGGTCTTACCAATGATGGCTACTTTACCAAAGCGCGATATTTCTCCTTGGTCGAAAAACCGGCCCTCAGTCAAATTCCACTCACGTGCTTCGAAATAATCGTTATAAACCCCGTTAATAGAAGTAGCCCAGTTCGTGTTGCCATAAACCACTTGAGCGTTACCCCTCGATACAGGAGCGGCCACTTGAACTTCTGGGATCTCCATTTGGATGGCCTTGTAATCCGATTCCGTTAAGGTTTGAGCATTGCCTAGACCCAATCTTGCGCCTGACTGAATCACGGAGCCAGGAATCACAATCAAGAGATTTGAACCAAGGCTCGCAATTTGCTCTTGAACACGCTGTTGTGCACCACCACCAATCGCAATCATGGCAATCACAGCTGCTACCCCAATCACAATCCCCAGCATCGTGAGAACAGAACGTAACTTATTGACCCGAAGTGCTTGTAAAGCAATTAATAAGTTAACGGAATTTGACATGTGCTTGGATCTTTAAAGTACTGAAGGAACATCGGGAGAAATAACGGATTGAGCGGTATTGACGGGGGTTACTACTTCGACTTGAGTTTGGTGTTGATACTTAATCTCAATGATTTTGCCGTCCTTAAATACCACTACTTGATTGGCATAAGCCGCCACATCCGGTTCATGCGTGACCACAATCACTGTCATACCGCCTTGATTCAGCGATTTGAGTAGCTCCATAATTTCAACGGTCATTTTTGAGTCGAGGGCACCGGTTGGCTCATCTGCCAAAATTAAATCTGGATCGTTGACAAGGGCACGTGCGATAGCAACGCGTTGTTGTTGTCCACCTGATAACTCACTGGGGGTATGACTTAATCGATCACCTAAACCGACTTGAGCCAGTCGATCTCTAGCATGTTCCTTTTGTTCTTTTTTGCTAAGACCGGCAAGTTTGCCAGACCGCATATATTGCAAGGGCATGGCCACATTGTCCAGCGCACTAGTTCTAGCAAGTAAATTAAATTGCTGAAACACAAAGCCAATGCGTTGACTACGGATATCGGCTAACTCATCAATACTCATTTGACTGACATTTTGGCCAGCTAATTCATAAAGACCACTGGTCGGCGTATCAAGGCAACCAATCATATTCATAAACGTGGACTTACCCGATCCGGAAGCGCCAATAATCGCCACAAAGTCGCCTTGCTCAATATCTAAGTCAACACCGTCGAGTGCGCGCACTTCTTGGACGCCATTGCCGTAAGACTTAACGAGGTTTTTAGAATGTATTAAAGGCATAAAGGACTGAATAGACTTAAAACATTCTTGGGCCGCTACGCTGAGGACCTGATCCGCTAGACCCGCCAGATGCTCCAAAGGCTTGACCCTCAATCCCCGTTATGACCAAATCACCTACTTTTAATTGTGCTTCTTTAGCGTCACGCAGTGGCAGGATTTCAGAATATTCACCATCCGTCAAACCTAAACGAAATGCTTTTCGAACTGGCTTCTCTTGCTTGCCATCATTTTCTAGAACATAGACACTACGGAAATTACTTTGACCGCTACCAAAGCGAGAGGAGCGTTGGGCATTGCCACTAAAGCTCCCACCGGCTGTAGCAGGGGCATTTGGACTGGCGTTTGGATTAGCGTTTGGATTAGCATTGGCGTCAGTCGGCCGATCGGATGAACCACCTTTTGCGCCAGCTACTACTGTTGGTTTACTATTACTTTCCCAAAACTTCCACCAGGGTGGATTTTCAGGCGCTTTATCTTTGCCAGACTTATTCCAGCTAGAGGTTTTATCTGTTGCAGGCATTCTGAAGCGCAGTGCACTATTTAAGACTTTAAGGGTCTTTTCTTTCTTTTCAACGACGATTCTGGCATTAGCCGTCATACCGGGCAATAATTTCAAATCTGGATTATCCGCCGTGATTAACACGGTATAAGTCACCACGTTTTGGATATTGACTGGTGCTTTACGGACTTGTTTAACTTTGCCATTAAAGACCTTATTCGGAAATGCATCCACTGTAAAAGTAGCTTCCTGCCCCTCTTCAATACGCCCGACATCCGACTCATCAATCGAGGTTTCGACCTGCATCTCTGCCAAATTACGAGCGATGATGAAAATCTCTGGGGACTGCAAACTAGCGGCCACGGTTTGACCAACTTCCACGCTACGCTTAACCACCACACCGTCGACCGGAGAACGAATGAGCGTATCGTCTAAAGATTTTTTCGAAAGGTCCAGCGCACCGAGAGCTGCCTTCAAGGTATTTTCAGTTGTTACCAAGGCTTGTTTAGAAATAAACCCTTGCTGCATTAAAGAAATGTTGTATTCGTGATTTTTTAGCGCTAATTCGTAATTTGCAAGTGCTTGATCATATTTCGCCTGAAACTCGCGTTGATCAATCTTCGCAATGATCTGATCCTGTTTTACTTTATCGTTAAAGTCGACCGTTAATTCACGAATCATGCCAGAAACCCCGGTACCAATCGTAATCGACCGTACTGGATTCAGAGTGCCACTCGCCCGAATATTTGCAACAATTGGCCCTTCCTCAACACTGACCGTCGTGTATTTCGGTTGGCTCATTACTAAGTATTGCTTAGAGAGGAACCATGCTGCAATGGCTAAACAAATCAGAATGATCGCAATGACTATCCACTTCAGCCAGGATTTGGGTTTTACTTGATTTTGGGGCATAAGTATTTTTATGTAAATTCGATAAACTGATTTTAGCCATAAGATGTAACAAACGTCATCTTATTAATGACTTTTATCATTTTTTGTTCATTTCATGTTTATTCTTATCTTAACTCTACTAAAATAGAATGAATACTTTTATTCCATTTTGACGTCACTATCCCATTTTGCCCTTATTCACTTTTTTGCCTCTTTCCAAACAATGACTATTAACATCACGAACTTCCGTCACAAAATGATTGAACAACAAATTCGTCCTTGGAGTATTAGTGACATCCAAGTGTTAGAAACGCTCAATATCATTCGTCGGGAACTTTTTGCCTTAGATAGTCAACTACCCTTGGTGTTCTCCGATATCTTTTTACCGATTCAAGACTCTCAAGAAGTGATGATGGAGCCCAAAATTGAAGCACGGGTATTGCAGGCGATTAAACCTCGCGGTCAAGATCGGGTCTTAGAGATTGGCACAGGATCAGGATACATGGCAGCTCTTTTAGCTTATTTTGCGAAAAGTGTGACTACAGTCGAAATTCGACCTGAACTCGCTGATTTTGCGATTGATAATTTTCATAAATGCCGTATTCCTAATATAAGAGTAGAAGTTGGTGATGCCTCCGCTGGTTGGAAAGTTTCTGAAAATAACACTTATGACATTATCTGTGTCTCAGGTGGTTTAAAAGAAATACCCATTAGTCTTAAAAATCAATTGAATATCGGTGGGAAGCTCTTAGCCTTTGTTGGGCAAGAGCCTGTCATGAGCGCTGTATTAATCACACGTCATAGTCATGATTATTTCCAAACAGAGTCTCTTTTTGAAACTTTAGTTCCGATGCTAAAAACGGAGTCTGCAGGTATCGAACAATTCGAATTTTAAGAAATTAGCTACTTTGAAGTAGGATTTTTGAGTTTTTACTCTTTAAGATTACAATAAATAAAAATTAAACATCTGATTTAAATTGTGGTCTTAATCGATTTTCATTGTTTTTTTGTGGCTTTAGTGTTCAGTTGATGGATAAATTAACAATAACGAAAAATTTACTTGTTACATTATTAATTGCGGAATAATTGTATTCAATTTAGGTAAGTAAAAATCGTCAGAATTTACTTAATGTGATGTGTTTGTGAAGGCTAATAAGAGACATTCGAATGAAGCAAATTGTATTAGAAAATTTAACCTCAACGTTAAACAAGAACCCTTTGAGAGTCTCCACGCTAGTTCAGACGAGAACTACTCAAGCTTGTTCGATGAAAACTCCATTGCGTCCTAAGTATTTAGTGATTGCAATGGCCTTATTGTCCTTCCAAAGTATTTATTCATTCAATGCAGTGGCGCAGGAGAAGAGTCCTGTTCCGATCACAAGTAACAGCCTGATCACTTCGAGCCCGATTATTTCGGTTCAAACTGAAACTTTGCCAAGACTGGTCGACGCAGCCAATCCAAAAGCAAAAGATTTAATCCAATTATTTCAAGATGCTGCGCAGTTTGACCCAATTTACAATTCCGCAAAGTACGCATACACGGCTGGTAAAGAAGCTTATTGGCAAGCATTTTCAGTTTTATTACCCCAAATTACTGCTACTTACTCTACACAGTCTACTGATATTCGTTACGACCCAAACTTAAACAATATCCCGAATCGTAAAGACTATACCTTTTCTAACTCTGGTTGGGGACTGAACTTAACGCAACCCCTCTTTAACTGGTCTTATTTTGAAAAATACAAACAAGGCGACTTACTTACTGGAGTGGCTGAAGCAAACTTTGCACAGGCCCAACAAGACTTAATCATACGTGTCTCGCAAGCTTATTTTGATGCATTGACAGCGCAAGATACCCTGGATTTGTTTATCAATAAAAAAGGCTTGATTAATGAGCAGTTACAACAAGCTAAGAGAAATTTTGAAGTTGGTACAGCGACGATTGTCGATACCAATGAAGCGCAGTCGCGTTATGATTTAGTCATTGCGCAAGAAATTGCTGCTCAGTCTGACTTATTAGTTAAAAAATCCGCTATAGAGATAATCATTGGTCAACCAGTTGATGCCATCTTCCCTCTGTCTAAACAAGCTAAAGTCGAAAGTCTTAGACAAGAACGTACTGTGAAATACCTGGCAGATTCTAAAGGCAAATTAGCAAGCAACGATATTATTGAAGCACTCCATCTGTCTACCGGAAATACCATCGAAGATTGGGTGAGACAAACCGAAGAAGTCAATTACAACGTGATTGTTGGCCTCCTCAATGTCGAAATCGCCAAGAGTAATTATCGTAGTGTGCAGGGTACACGTTTACCAGTAGTTTCACTGCAAGCTTCAACGGGTTACAACAATTCTTTAGGTAATGCCACAAGTTCTGTACCCAATACCTATTACGCTAACCAGATTAGCTTACAAGTTTCTGTACCTATTTATACTGGTGGCTTGATTAACTCTAGTGCCCGACAAACCGCTGCGCTGTATGATCAGTCCATCGCTAATTTGGACATCTTGAAAACGAGCAACGCTGTCGCAACAAAACAAGCTTATCTCGGCTTTACGAATGGTATTGCCCAGATTAAGGCGTATGAAGCGGCAGAAAAGTCAGCGCTGACATCCTTACAATCGAACCGTACTGGTTATAACGTCGGGGTGCGTATCAATATTGATGTATTAAATGCCCAAGATCAGTTAATCACCACGCAATCATCTTTATACAAAGCAAGATACGACGCTATTATGAACGGTATCAAACTCAAATCTTTATCAGCAGTTCTGACTGATGATGATGTGATAGCGGTAAATAAACTATTGCATTGAGCTGATTAAATGAGTTGTTGAATGGATGTTGTGACTTCGTCAATAGTAGGTGGTTTGCCCATATCACCTAGGTTGATCACATTACGACTCCAATACCCTTCTGTTTTCCAGAGCGGAGAATCCACATAGAGTTCAATCGTCGGTAAATTAAGCACTGCACTGTAGTGGGTCAGTCCAGTATCCACCCCAATCGTCAGGCGCGCCTGTGCAACTAGAATTGCAGCCTGCTTAATCGAGAATGCGCTGGGTAATTTTGCACCAGGTACGGCACTCACTAGACGTTCACTCACGAGTTTTTCGCTAGCATTACCCCATGGAAAAACAGGGGTGAGTCCAAGGCCTACTAGATACTTACCGATTGCTATCCAGGCAGCTTCATCCCAAGCTTTTGCGATCCGTGCTGTAGCATGAAAACACATGACATATTCTTTGGGAGAAAAGCCTAAGGGATTCGCTTCAAGTTGCAACTGATGTATGTAACCCGGAGTATAAAACTTGGGAGAGGCTGTATCACGTTGAGGCCAGTCTAATTGCAGGCTGCTTGCCAGAATAGCGCGCGAGCGATCGACCGCATGAAACTGAAAAGGGACTTGAACACTTTGATCATAAAAAAACTTGGCGAGTGGCTCATATCCAGAATATTGGGTTTGATTACCAATCCCGTAAACACTGGTGATGCTCCTGCCCTGCTTGGCAATACTCGCAATCAAAGCTGACTTCATTAAGCCCTGCGTCTCCACAATCACATCCCAAGGCTGCGACTTGAGAACTTGTTTCATCTTGCTAAAGTCTTGTATGGCTATTTTGAAGCGACCTTTGAAGAGCTCTTTTTTAGCACGCCGCAAACATACCGGAATGATTTGATCAATCCCGCGAAACTGAAGTGTCGACTTCAGGGGTTCCAATAAGTGGACGTATCCCTCTTCCACTGCCCAAGCAATATGTGCATCAGGATATTGTTTACGGATATCCCAAACAACCGGCAAGTTATGCAGCACGTCCCCAAGGGAGGATAACTTGACGAGGAGGATGTTCACGGAGCGATTCTTTTTAAAATAGTTTGTACGGCATCTTTTGGCGTCACCGTTTCCATGACTTTGGCGGGCAACTGATGATTCTGCCAATCTTGTAGGATTTGCTCAAAAACTTGAGCAATCGATGCAGCGTCTAAGGTATGGCTAATGTAAGCGCCTCGCTCACGCAGCATCTCATCAAAGGAAGGATTACGATTCGTGATTCCCCAAATGGGTCTGCCCGACCAGAAGTAATCATAGGACTTCGAGGGAATATATTCTGCACACCATTCGTAATCACCATGCAGTAGTAACAGGACATCGGCAGCACGCATGATTTCCATCACCCGTTCGCGGCCAGACTTGCCGGTAATGGGGTCGTTTTCGATGCGACCATGCTCCTGAACGATGGACTCAAAACCATATTGTGCAGTAGCATCTCGACTACTTTGATCCAGCGCGGCGCCGTAAACGTCTATTTGTAAAAGATCTTTTAATTGCGGATTAGCATCCAATAAGGGACGAATCGCCGCAAGGACTGGCGCCAAAGAACGATCGTTAGCGAGCGATCCAAAATGGGCAATATGTAATTTTGATTGGTATAAGTGATTGGCAGGTAAAGGTTCTTCACAGCCAGGAGGGATTGCTCCGGGAAGAACGACAAAGCCTTTATCACCTAGTACCGGATGGCGTAATTTTGCATAATCCAATGCACCTTGGGTAAACCACCAAACTTGATCGGCGTCACGACAAATGATTCTTTCAAGGCGCTGCAAAAAACGCTTATCTTTGGTTTTACGCGGGGCGATGCCGTTATCCTGTGGATCATCCCGAATCACCATCGGGTCATGGATTTCGGCAATCCATTTTTTTTTGGTTAATTTTTTTATGAGGTACGCTGCGTAATGGGCAGACCAAGCACCACCTGAGGAATAGATCAGTTCAATGTCCTCTTTTTTGATAATCTTCTCCCCACAGTGGGCCGCAGCGAATGACCAAGAGGATTGGCTCGATAAGCCGATGAGCAACTTTTCAAGTACTGTAAAGGGTAAGAGCAAGGTCGAGACAAGCGGCGTAAGGATTTTATAGATGATGCCTCGGCCATATTTGGTTGCTACATAGTGCCGAAAATCAAAGCGCAGACCAGATGGTCCCCACGGGAGTAATTGATAATGCCTAAATCGTGTGTCTTTTTCTCCAGTAATGGCTGACAGCACAATTGGCTCAATCCCTGCTTCTAATAGATAAGGGATTTTATCGGTCACTGTCAAACTAGCAGCCCGACCGTCCATGTTAAAACCATGAGAGATCACTAGCCATTTTTTCTTTGGAGTATTTGCTTGCATGACTTATTTTAACGAAGAATATTCAGAATCCCTAAAATGCATTTTCAAAAGTACATAAGGATTGAATCACCATGAAGGATTAATTTTCTTTTTTTAAAATAGTTCCTTTAAGGAACCTATATTGCCATAATGGAACCATCGAATAAGGAGTTCCTCATGTCAATTAATGTGAAATTATCTGAAAATTTAGTACAGCAAGCTAAAGTGTTTGGCAATATTGAGCATCGCTCAGTCCCAAAACAGATCGAGTATTGGTCTCAAATTGGCAAGCTTGCCCAAGAAAATCCAGACTTGACTTTTTCCTTGATTCGTGAAATTTTGATTGCCGATCAGGAACCAATAATTGGTGAATACGTTTTTAGTTAATGCGTTTACTTATTACAGCTACCTTTCTGAAGGTAACGAAAAAACTCCATGCTTCTCAAAAAGTAGAATTGGATACTGCATTGAAACTCATTTGTAAAAACCCCTTAATTGGAGAAGCAAAATTGGGAGATTTGTCAGGCGTTTATGTTTATAAATTCAGACTTCCTCAACAGCAGTGTTTGTTAACTTATCGGGTTTTAGACTCAGAAAATATTAAACTTTTAACGTTTGGTCCACATGAGAATTTCTATAGAGATTTAAAGCGTCAAGGTGAATAACTGCAGTTACAACCGCTTAAGAAATGAAAATCTAAGCCACAAACCAATAATTTAATTAGTAGGATGTTTTAATTGGTCTGAAACAAATCATAGTCATTAAAAGCCTAGGGGGTTTACGTAACCTTCATTTTCCAGTTGCATTACTATATTTAAAGAAGTAAATCTTACTTTGAATACTAGCTTACTTTTCCTTTAAAAGACTAGGAACACAAAAGCATACTTAAACTCAAAGGTATTAAGTAATAATTACTTAACTGCTACTATGTATATATAAACCCTACAAATAATTAGGGTTGGAAATTACCTATGAAACGAATGGAGCTTATTACCAGTTTGATGAACCTTGAGCGACAAGGGGTATTTGGCTTAACCAAAAAAGATATTGGAAAGCTATTTCCGCTGGAAAATGATAAGTCAATGGAAAAATCACTTCAACGTATGGTTAAAGATGGGTTACTGATTAAAGCGGCTAGAGGCATTTATATTAACGCTCTTGTGGCATCACACCATAAAAGTTGGACGCTTCAGAATATCGCAAATGCCCTTCGTCCTGATAAGCTCTCGTATGTAAGTTTTGAGAGTATGCTTTCTGAACATGGTGTCATCTCACAAATTCCCCTCAGTCGTCTAACTGTAATGAACACTGGTGCTAGCGGAATACATGACACACCTTGTGAATCCATTGAGTTCACTCATACTAAGCATAGTATTCCAGAAATCTTGGATAGAACTATCTTTGTTAAAGATTGCCCATTGCGTATTGCCAAAAAGCAAGCCGCGGTCACAGATCTTCTGCAAGAGGGCCGCAACACCGAATGATCGATTACGAAGAACTCAATGAGGTGGCTTGATGCGACAAGAAGACTTCAAACTATATGTAGACAAAGCAATCGCCAACGCAGATATGGCAGCTTTACGACCCGTTGTAGAAAAAGAGCTTCTCCACTATGAAATATTGAATGCCCTAGATGAAGAAGACCTACTTAAAAACTTAGTCTTTCAAGGTGGCACATCCCTTCGCTTATGTTGAGGTGCCGAGAGATTTAGTAAGGATCTTGATTTTTCGGGTGGCAAAGATTTTTAACCCAATTTAAACTTATATCTAATGCTATTCCAAAGCATAGGGAAGGTTTTTGATCTCAAATTAATAATTACTGACTATCTAAATAATTTTATTGAAGAGCTGAATTACTCTTTTAGTAGCAATAGCATATGCTTCACCTTTATTTCTCTTGCCCACTACAATTACAATGACGGTGATATTACTATCATGAACAGTGTAAACAAGACGATAGCCACTCGTACGTAACTTGATTTTATAACATCCCGCTAACTCATTACTTAAACGTGCTGATGGGATATGGGGAGAAACCAATCGCTTTTCAAGTTGCTTCTTAAATTGCTCTTTAATTGAAGCATCTAATTTTCCCCACTCTTTTAATGCTGAAAGGTGAAATTCTAGTTTATAACTCGTCAAGGCTCACTCTCACAGTTTTACCCCCGAGTCTCTTTTTTACTATTTCTTGTAAAGCAATATCATCCAATCTATCCAAGATCTTTTCGTAAGCTTTGGCAGATAACAGATAAGCTTCAGGTTTGTTATGGTTCAAAATCGCAACGGGGTTTCCCCCTGCCTGTTCCAAGATTTTACTAGGGTTCATTTTTCTTAAATCGGTAACACTTATAGTTGTATCTGCGTGAATTGGAGTAATCACATTCATATATCACCAAATTTTGTATATTAATATGTACATTTTATTACACAACTTTATCCTGCACAAATCTTTTTATTTCCAAATAATGATGTAATAAAAAATCCTAAAAATAATTTAAGATAATTATTAATCTTTCAAATAATATCCATATTACTTTTAACGATTTCTCTTAGTTAAGCAAAACTCCTTTAATATGAAGCAATGCAAAACTTTATTTTATTTTGTAAATCCTATCGAAAAGATGTCTACCGAGCCAAACGGCTAATCACATCTATTGCAACATTGAATGAAGATAAAATTCCTTTTTATTTAAGTATTCCGCAGGAAGATCTGGCACTTTTTTCCCAAGAAATTGATTGGGAAGATCTCAAATCTGTTGGTGAATTTCATCTTATAACAGATGAGTCAATCGTCCTGTCCAATACCCATTTAGACACTAAGGCTAGTTTAGAACGCTACTACGTAATGCCTGGCTACTTAAGCCAACAGGTCATCAAAGCCGAAGCATGGCGATTAATTGGTTGTGAAAATTATCTTTGTTTAGACTCCGAAGCAGTCTTCATGAAGCCTTTCTACCTGAGGCAATTTATGGCTAACGATTCAGAGCCCTTTACCATCATTCACCCCAATACAGAATTTCTCAATCTAGCCAAAAGCCTCGGCAAGAAAAAAGCCATTGAACACTTCTTTCAGGACAATCAATTGCTAAGAGATGAGTTTGGTCGAACAGGTGATCATCCACAAGATTGGGATTTTGGTCCAGCTCCTTTAATTTGGTCAAAGAAAGTATGGCAATCCTTAGAGATGAATCATCTCACTCAAAAGGGTCAAACTATTTGGGATGCGATTGAACGTCTACCCTTTGAAATCAGATGGTATGGTGAGGCCTTACTAAAATTTAAAGCAATCCCAGTCCACTCACATGAGCCACTTTTTCAGGTGATTCATTATGATTGGCAACAAAAATACTTAACGCCTTTTGATCAAACTAATTATTTAGGGATTCTTTCTCAATCCAATTGGGACAAAGAACTCGACCCTAGTTTTGCCCGTAAACCATGGTTATCACGAGCGTGGCGAAAAATCAAAAAAGCCTTTAAATGACTATTTACAAAGGCGTTTTGAATATTGAAAGTATTAATTACAGACTCATCCTTATTTTTACTGGATTTGTAATGATCGATCATTAATATTATTTTGTCCTGTGTCATACTTCTTTTAATTAAAACTTATAATCAACAAAATAACTAGTAATTTAGGCAAGTTAAATACCTCTCACAAGGCACTCATTTCAAATAAAGTTCCAAATTAAATGTTTACACTCAACGCACCTAAATTAATCAATCCAGCTTTTTTTATATCATTTGCCATACTTTTGCCTGTATGGAATTTACCCCATACCATTTTCTTACGTTATTTATGTGCTCTTGTTCTTTTGGCAATCGTGATTCTTTCCAAGCCAAAGTGGGCGGCCTTTTTTAAGAAACATATTTTTTTGTGTTTGCTCTTTTTTTACATCCTTGTCCAACTCATTTTTTTCTCAACTGATTACAACCTAGCATTTCGGAATTTCAAATCTGAATGGTTGAAGTTCATTTTGTTTGCCATCACTGGCATAGGATGTGGCTATATACTTTCCAATAAACAGATGCCGCGCATCCATCTTTACTTAGGAATACTCTTTTTCATCCCACTGTTTATCCACTTGTGTGTTAGCTTGATCAAGGGAATTTCAACCGGTCAAATTCCAGTTAGCTACTGGGGAATCAATAATTCACATGGCGACTTAGGTTACACCTCAATTCATGTCGCTGTATTTTTAAGCGTGTATTTATTTTTTCAAGCAAAATCTTCTTTGACGAAGATATTGATTTCCTTTCTTTTAATTGCAAGCATCGTTTCGCTTCTTATCGCCAGCAGTAGAGGTGGCATTCTCTTTTTCCTTGCTTCATTTATTTTAATTTTATTGATTAAGATATTTAAATTACAAAGAACTCACTTTTCCTTTAAATCAATTGTCTTATCAATTTTAGGAGTCTTCATATTGATAGGTAGTATTTTTCAAATCGGGACTTATCTAGATCCTATTCGTTGGCGTGGTCCGCTCTCTAATATGGAAATTGCCTTTAAGGGAGATGCCTTAAAAATCAATTGCGAAGGTATCGATGTACTAAAACGCACTCTTGAGCAAGATGGCATGGCAATAACACCAGCTATTCAAAAGACCTTAGATGCCATTAATGGTTTTGATGGCGCTCGAATCCTAGCATTACGGTCATTACCCACCATGTTCATTAATCACCCCATGGGAATGAATCAATCTCGTTTTGCGTATGCTACTGCGTTAGAGGAAATTTGTGGTGCTAAACCTCAAATTGGACTCATGAACTCACATAACGGCTGGGCTGATACAGCACTCTCCATCGGCATCATCGGCGCTTTACTTTATTTTTTAGTGTTATGTAAATTTATTTACGAAGGATTGTCAGCTCTCAAGCACAAAGATCCTCTAGTTTCAGCAACTGGCGTTGCTTTATTTGCGCTTGGATTGATTTGGGTGTTGCGTTCGATGTTTGATTCTGCCCAAAGAGATCAAATGTTAGAAATGCAAATATTTACTCTCTGCGTGCTTAGTGCATTCATTTTCTTTCAGCAACAACGCTCAACTAAAGTGGTTCTAGATTAAACCAGTGCTTGAACTCAGAGTTTAATTGAACCAGCTTCAGACGTATTCGGTCTTTATTACGTCGAATGAAATTTGATTTGTAGTACTTGCCAGAACCGCCTCCAACACCTCGAACCAAGGGAAATTTTTTGAAGAAGCATCCAAATAAATTCTCTTGCAAAATTTTTTCTTTATAAACATCCTCAATACTAGATTGAAAATGGCCGCCCACTTGATGATGTAACTCTGCGAAATGGCGCTGATAAAATTGAATATCAGCAATATAAAACCTCGTATCTACATACTCAAGTCGGGTCTTTTTAAAAGAAAACACATTTGAGAAATAAGCTTGGCATAAGAATTTCCCATTAAACTCCGCAAGACATTCTAAGAAATTATCAACCCAAAGTTTTCCGGTGCACTTACAGAATACGGTCTCTTCTTTGAGTATTTGAGAATGAGTGAGAGCAAATTGAATAATTTCCCCCTCACCATAACCCTTGCCAAATATTGCAACTTTCTCTGAGTTATTCATAAAAGATAAACACTCAATGCGGTCTTCTGCCATTGCTTGTGGATATTTTTCTAATAGGACAGGTGAAAAGTCAAAAGCCGATCCATCACAAATCACTAAACGAATTTTGGGGGAGATCTTTAACCAATGGTCAATCGACTCAAGGGTATATTGCAAGCGCTCAGTAGGATTTTTTAAAACGACTGACTGATCCATGATGTTGACGCTAGAACTTAAGATAATTGGTGCTAGGGTACTAGAATCCATTTTTTCTGAAATCATCAAAGATAGGTTCACGATTCGAAATGTGGCGCATTTTTAAATAGTAAGCCATTTGCATCTTTCTCATTTTGAAGAGGCGTGACACCACTTGGCATGTGCCAATCAATATTTAAGTCGGGATCATTCCAAATAATGCGTTGTTCACTTTTTGGATCCCAGTAATTAGTAACCTTATAAAGAAAGTGAGCACTTGGTGACAACACAAAAAAGCCATGAGCACAACCCGCTGGAACCCAAAGTTGTTTATGATTTTCTGCGGAGAGTTCAACAGCAGTCCACTTCCCAAAAGTGGGGGAACTTCTACGGATATCGACCGCAACATCTATTACGGTTCCACCCGTCACGCGCACGAGCTTACCCTGAGGGTGATCCATTTGATAATGCAGTCCTCGCAGAATATGCTGTGCTGAAAAGGAGTGATTGTCCTGAATAAAAGGATCAGTGATACCGGTTTTCTCAGTAAACTCTGCTTGATTAAAAGACTCATAAAACCACCCTCTTTCATCG
>Ga0164297_10001327_pt1 | contig 26620 bp, 23 predicted proteins | sample GEODES058metaG_FD_113539 | JGI IMG/M metagenome (GOLD analysis project Ga0164297, IMG submission 113539) | Dystrophic lake water microbial communities from Trout Bog Lake, Wisconsin, USA - GEODES058 metaG | ecosystem: Environmental > Aquatic > Freshwater > Lake | place: USA: Trout Bog Lake... | reverse complement strand
GCTGCTGGACGCGATGAAGAAGGAACTGCATCGCGCCATGACCACGCTGGGCAAGACCGGCAGTGACGCTGCCAATCCGGCCATGACTCCCTACTTCATGAGCTACGACGTGGCCGACGCCTGGACCACCAGCATCACCGCGCAATATGGCGCCGTACTTAATTCTGAACAAGGCCACTCGCGCGATGTGGATGTGCAAGTCCGCATCGGCGACCCCAAACTCGACAACACCCACGGCACGCATCGCAGCTCCGCCATCAACTCGGTCACGCTGCCGCTGGCCGATGATATTCCCGCCATCGAACACACATTATGGTGGGCCACCAATCGCGGCTACGGCAACGCGCTGGCCACCTACCTCACCGTGAAAACGGAAACGCAGGTTCGCGCCAAGGAAGAAGACACCTCGCCGGATTTTTCCATCACGCCGCCGGTCACTTCCATTGAACCCGCCGTGAAGCCCGCAACCGTCGACAGAAAATTGTGGGAAGAAAAACTTAGTCGCCTCTCCGGAATCTTCAAACAGTACCCGCACGTTTTTTCCAGCAGCATCTCCATGAGCGTGCAGGATGAGACCGACTATCTCGTCTCCAGCGAAGGCAGCGTTGTCACCACACCATACCCGCTCACGCGTCTGATTATTTTCTGCTCCACTCGCGCCGATGACGGCATGGACCTCTATCGCGAAGAAACGTTTGAAGCGCGCACGCCCGATGGCCTTCCCGATGATGCCACCATCACCGCCACCATCAATCGGCTGGCGCGTGAACTGGAAGCCTTGCGCGTGGCCCCAGTCACGCAGCCGTTCAACGGCCCGGCAATTCTTTCCGGCCGTGCCGCTGCCGTCTTCTTCCATGAAGTGCTCGGCCATCGTCTCGAAGGCCAACGCCAGCGCGGCGATGAAGAGGGCCAGACCTTCACCAAGGACCTCGGCAAACAAATTCTGCCGCTCTTCCTCAGCGTTTCCGACAACCCGACTCTCGCCAGCTTCAACGGCATCGCACTCAGCGGCCACTATAGTCACGATGATGAAGGCCAGCCCGCGCGCGATGTCGACCTCATCCAGAACGGCGTGCTGAAAACATTTTTGATGTCGCGTCAGCCCATCGCCAGCTTTGCCGACTCCAACGGCCACGGCCGCGCGCAGACCGGTTACATGCCCACCGGCCGCCAGGGCAATCTCATCGTCAGCTCCACCAACCAGGTGCCCGATGCAAAACTTCGCCAGATGTTGATTGACGAAGCAAAGAAGCAGGGCAAACCCTACGGTCTTTTCTTTGAAGATATTTCGTCGGGCTTCGCCGTCACCACGCGCCGCTCGCCGCAGGCATATTCCGTCGTGCCACTCATGGTCTATCGCGTGTATGTGGATGGCCGCCCCGATGAACTCGTGCGCGGCGTCAGCATCGTCGGCACGCCGCTGGCATCGCTCAATCGCATCGTCGTCACCGGAGACAAGCAGGATGTTTTCAACGGCGACTGCGGCGCGGAGTCGGGCAGCATTCCCGTCTCGGCGATTGCACCCGCCATGCTCGTCTCTGAAATGGAAACGCAGAAGCAGGCGCAGGGCACTGCCAAGCCGCCCATCCTGCCGCCGCCGGCCGCAGACAACAGCACCGGCAAGGAGAGCGCGAAATGATGAGTCACTTTAAAATTCGCACTGCATTGTTTGCCGCCGCTCTGCTCGTGGTTTCTCCACTGCTCCTCGCGCAGAATGCATCGACAACCATTCCCACGGATGACCCCGTCCTCAAGGCCATGCAGATGGAACTTGCCCGTTCGCAGGCCAAGCTGCAGTTGCCCGGCCAGTTGAAGCCGTACTTCATTCAGTACCGCGTGGAAGACCTCGACTCCTACGATGCGCGTGCCGACTTCGGTGCCGTCTCGCAGGAGCATGCCAATCATCAGCGCGCGGTGCGTGTGGAAGTGCGCGTCGGCGACTACAACCGAGACAGCTCCACCGGCCGCGGCGACGGCACCCTGGTGCTCACTTCGCCAGACAACAATATAGATGCGCTGCGTTTTTCTCTCTGGAACGCAACCGACATGGCCTACAAGAGTGCCGTGCAGCAATACACCAACAAACTCGCCAAGCTCAAGGGATTTGAAGTCCCGCCATCGTATGACGACTTCTCGCATGAGAAACCGGTTATCCACATTGAGCCGCTGGCGCATATGGACTACGACCGCGAAGCGTGGAAGAAACGCATCGAACACACCAGCGGCCTCTTTCTGCATGACGCGGAACTCGGCAGCTTCGCCGACCAGATACAGTACTCCATCTCCAGCGTCAGCGCACAGGTGTTGAATCGTTACACCATCAACACTGAGGGCAGCGTGGTGCGCGAATCGCGTCCCATCTATCGCGTCACCGCGGGCGTGGGTACGCAGGCCGACGACGGCATGCACCTCGACCGCTCCTACGGCGCCTCGGCGCTCACTGCATCCGCGCTCGACAGCGCAGCCGTGGTGGATAAAAAAGTCGGCGAACTGCTCATCGCTCTGCGTGACCTGAGCAACGCGCCCGTCGTCAGCGAACAATATTACGGCCCGGTATTTTTCACGGGCGATGCCGCCAGTGATATTTTCACCGAGCTCTTCGCGCCCAATGTTGAAGCCGACCGACCCGACCTCGGCACCACCGCACGCACGCAGGGCGAATACACCTCCAGCTACAAACAGCGCGTGCTGCCAAACTTCCTCAACGTTGTCGATGACCCGACGCTGAAGACTTGGCAGGGCAAGCAACTCATCGGCGCGTATGAAGTGGACGATGAAGCCGTGCCCGCGCAAAAACTCGATGTGGTAGCGCATGGCTTGCTGCAGAATTACGACATCTGCCGCGAGCCGGTGCGCGACTTCCCGCAATCCAACGGCCACGGCCGCGCAGCCATCGCCGCCGCTTCGCGTTCGCTGGTCGGCGTGCTGGTGGTGCGTTCCTCCGCGCCGCAATCCAAACAGGCCATGCAGCAGAAGTTGATTAGCGAAGCGAAAGACGCCGGCCTCGACAGCTACTACGTTGCCGATACCCTCGGTTCGCAACTAGCGCCGCGCATGCTCTACCGCGTCAATGTGGCCGACGGCAAACGTGAACTCGTCCGCGGCGCAGTCTTCGATGAACTCGACCAGCGCAGCCTGCGCACGGAAATCACCGCCGCCGGCGACGACGCCTACGTCGACAACTTCCTCGACAATGAACACGGCGATGTGCCCGTCACCATCATCGCGCCGTCGTTGCTCTTCCAGGAAATCGGCGTGAAGCGCGCCACCGAGGAACAGCAAAAACTGCCCTACTACCCGCCACCGTCGGTTGTGGCCAAGTAGTCAATTTCTCGTTTGCGATATAACAATGTGGATTTTTTCAGATGCCGAAGAATCGCAGAGAACAACTTGAACTCGCATGTTCTGAAAAACTGTTAGTTCGCTTTTACAGTTCATTCGGTACCGGCTCTAGGATTGGCTACGTGCTGGATATAGGTCGGCACTTTCTTTTGTTTGCCCGAATTGATGATGGCATGAAGTTCGATGGTTTCGACTGTGTACGAATTGAAGATTTACGTCGGTTTAAGGTACCCGCACAACATGCTGAATTTGTTCTGGCTGCTCTGCGCAAACAGAAGCAACTGATTCGTCGAAAACCAAAAATCGACCTCAGCAGTGTTACAAGCATTCTTCAATCCGCAAATAAAATCTTTCCACTAATCACTATTTATCGCGAAAGACGAAATCCCAACGTCTGCAATATTGGTCGCATTGAAAATGTAGATGAAGAGAATGTATTGCTGTTGCAAATTGATCCTGATGCTGAGTGGGAAATGAAGCCGAAGAAACTTCGCATTAGTGAGATAACACAAATTCAATTCGGCGGCGCTTATGAGCATGCGCTATATCTGGTCGGCGGGGAGCCACCCAACTCGAAGCCAAAATAGAATTTTCGTTGTTATAAGTTCGTCAATCCAGCCGAACCAGAAACGCATCCACCGTCGGTTCGCCCGTGTGGATGGAGCTCGCCACCTGCACCGCATTCTGCCGGTCCAGCGTTTGCGACTTGTACCTCACCCAGTAACCGGTGTCGCCGGGGAACTCAATCACCGTCGAACTCGCGTAGCTGGTCAGCAGGTCCTGCTTCAGTTGGATGGCGTGGTGCTCCTGCTGAAACGCGCCAACCTGTACGCACCAGTGTCCGGGCTTCCATGCATTGTCCGGCCAGCGCAGCACATCAATCCTCACCTTCGCCGTGCCTTTCATGTAGACGCCGGTTTCGCGCGCCGCCGCAATCGACAGGTCCAGCAGGCGGCCATGCACAAACGGTCCGCGATCATTCACTCGCACAATTGCAGATTGTCCCGTCGCAATATTCGTCACGCGAAGAATCGTATTCAGCGGCAGCGTGCGATGTGCCGCCGTCATTTCCATTGAGGTGTACGCTTCGCCGTTTGCCGTGTTGCGTCCGCTGGCCCCGTACCAACTGGCCATGCCGGTCTCGCTTGCCAGCACCGGCGCGTTCGCATCGGGCAGCGGCAGCTTCGGCGCTGTCGGTTTCGTCGGTGTTGTGTGGCGTACAGTCTGCGGCGGCGGGGCCGATTGGATCTCCGGCGGCGGCGCATACGTTGCCTGCTGATTCTTATGGCAGCCGCTCATTAAAACAACGCCGCCAACACAAATCACACCCAACCGTCTGAGTGTTCTGCGTGTGTAGTGCGATTCGCGTTGTCTCGTGCGCTGCATCATCATTTTTCTTGCCCGGCCTGCCCAGCAAATTCCACGCGGGGATTTCCCCACTCTCTGAATTATCCCGATACGGGAAATGCGCGGTCAATCACACAGTGGCTGCATTAATGATTGTGGTACCACTATGGTTACCTCCAGCTTACCGATGGTCCTTACCTTTGTTCCTGTCGCCGCAAGTGAATTTCTTCCGCGTTGCAGATTCGGTCTGTCGCACCATCGCATCCGGCTGGCAACCATCCGCATTCCCGCAGGCATCGTATAAACATTCCTCGCTTCTGCTGAGTCATCCGCAACTTCTCCCTCGGCCTTGCGTCTTTCCATCTAGAAAACCGTTATGCTGGCAGAAAGCATTGCATCCCCGGCAGCGGTGCACTTCAGTTCCATCACAGATTCGGGAATGACAGGCGGACATTGAGCAAGGTGGTTGGTGTGTTGAGTGGGAGACATCGGCGCAATCGGCACACTCTGTGTGTGGTGGCGCTGTTGTTGTGCTCCGCCGCCGCACACGCGCAAGCCGCTGCCGCATCGCGAACCATCCCGCCGTCGCTGCCCGCAGAGACATCTACATCGGCACCGGCAACTCCGCCAGCAACAACACCAACTGCCACGCCGCCACCACCGCCGGAAAAACCAGCCGCAAAGCCAAGCCACTCGCCGCTGCATCTTCTTCAGGAGCCGTCGCAGCTCGTCCCCGTGCATCATCCGCTGTTGCCGGCACCGCCCGTGCATGTGGATAGCCCCGCCAAGCCCGGCATTGAACTGGCAGACCCGATGCTCTATGGCCCGGTCAACTGTCCCAGCTCCATGATCGGCATCACCAATCCTGAAGCCGCCGCCGGTGCCAGTGCGCTCGAGACCAACGAACACGGCTGCGAACATACGCAGAGTCCCACCGTGAATCTCTTCCTCAAATTCACCAGCACCTGGGTTCCGTATCCCATGACGCCGCAGCAGAAGCTCGAACTCGCCGCGCGCGACGTCTACGACCCGTTCAACCTGCTTACCATCACCGGCCTCTCCGCCATTGACACAGCAGCCGACTCGCACTCACCTTACGGCCCCGGCATGAAAGGCTTCGGCAAGAACACCGGCGTCACCATGACGCAGGACATCACCGGCGAATTCTTTGGCACCTTCCTCATCTGCTCCATCGCGCGGCAGGACCCGCACTACCACCGCATGCCGCAGGCCAGCATCCCGGTTCGCATCGGCCACGCGTTGCTGCAGGTCGTCGTCGCGCAGAGTGACACCGGCCGGCCCATGCCGAATTACGAAAACATGGTCGGTTACGTGGTTGAAGACAAGATCAGCTCGCTCTACGTTCCCGGCCTGCACTCCAATGCCCGCGCCACCACGGCCCGCGTCAGCATCGGCCTGGCCACCGCGCCCATCGGCAACTTCGTCACAGAATTTCTTCCTGACATTGCGCAGCGCATCAACATCCGTGCCATCTTCCTGCAGCGCATTATCAATCAGGTCGCCCGCGACAATGGTGACAGCGGCCCGTAGAGTCGCCGGCGACAGCAGGTTCGTTCCCACAACGCCATTTCCCCCGTCCCATTCGCTGCAGTATTTCCCCATTCGCTGCAGAATCCTGCCATTCGCTTACCAACTCTTCAACTTTGGTGGTATCGCCTCTAATCTTGTATTCGTATCAGTAACTCTTCCCGTATCTCCAATTTCAGGAGCATCTCTAATGTCGAAGTTTTCTAAGTTAGCGGAAAAGTCTCTCACCATCGCTGCCAAGGGCGGCTGGGCAGTATTCGAGCGGCTGAACAGCATCAGCCCCAATCCTTCCTTCACCCCGTCGTGGAGCGACAAGCCGCTGCTGAAGAGCTACGAAAAAGAGAAGCCGCCCCTCGGCTGGCCGCGTTCTACTGACTCGCTCTGTCCGAAATGCATCCCGGAGATTCGTCAGCAGATCATCGACGGCAAGCTGCCGCATGAAATTCTGCTGAATGAAAAAGTCGGCGAAATCAAGGCGCAGATTATCGAGCGCGACGGCAAGATCCTCATGGTCAAGGACTGCCCCAAGCACGGCCACTTTGAAGACATCATGTCCATTGATCCGCCGATGATGAAGCACCTCGAGGACCTGTTCCCGGGCCGCGACATCCGCGCGCACAATGACGAGAAGCTCCACAACCACGGCACCTCCACTGTTACGCACGGCCGCGGCTCGGTGCTCACCATCGATCTCACCAACCGCTGCAACATGATGTGCGACCCCTGCTTCATGGATGCCAACCAGGTCGGCTTCGTCCACGAACTCACCTGGGACGAAATCAAGACCATGCTCGACAACGCCATCACCATCAAGCCGCGCCGCCAGATGAGCGTGCAGTTCTCCGGTGGTGAGCCGACGCTGTCGCCGTACTTCCTCGACGCTGTCGCCTACGCCCGCAAGGTGGGTTACAACTCCGTGCAGGCCGCGACCAACGGCATCGAATTCGCCAAGAGCAAGGAACTTTGCCGCGCCGCTGCAGAAGCGGGCCTGCGTTATGCCTACCTGCAGTTCGACGGTATCGGCAACTCGGCCAACTCGCACCGCAAGGTCGGCAACCTGTTTGACGTCAAGCTCCAGGCCATTCACAACCTGCATGAGGCCGGTGTGGACATCGTTCCGGTGACCACCATCATCAACGGCATCAATAACGAGCAGGTCGGCCACATCATCCAGTTCGCGCTCGATAACCCGAAGAAGATCAGCTTCCTCAGCTTCCAGCCGGTCAGCTTCACGGGCCGCGATGAGGACATCAGCGACGAGCGTCGTTTCGCCCAGCGCTACACCCTCTCGCACATGGCGCACGACATCAAGAGCCAGACCGGTCTCGGCGAGCCGACCCGCGATTGGTTCCCCATCAGCTTCATGAGCACCTTCTCTGACTTCGGCGATATGATTCACGGACCGGCGCGCGAGTGGGGCCAGCTCTCCTGCGGTTGCCACCCCAACTGCGGCATCGGCATGGCGCTGATGATTGACAAGGAAACCAAGGAAGCTGTGCCCGTCACCGCCTTCCTGAATGCGGACCGTCTCGCCAAGGACGTCGCCAAGATTAATGACGCTTCGCGCGGCAAGCTGCTCTCCGGCATCGGCATCGCTCTCGCCATGCTGCGCAACTTTGACCCGTACAAGGCGCCGAAGCACTTCCACATCATGGACATGTTGAAGAAGTTCGACAAGTGCTTCAACGTCTCCGGCCACAACTACGGCAAGGTCACCGGTGACCGCACCATGGCCGATATCGAGAAGCGCCGCGCAGACCGCTGGAACTTCCTCTTCATCGCCGGCATGTGGTTCCAGGATCTGTTCAACTACGACTTCCGCCGCACCGAGCAGTGCATCATTCCTTACGCCACGCAGGAAGGCGAAATCAGCTTCTGCGCGTACAACACCGGCGTGGGCTGGCGCAACATCATTGAGAAGATGCACATGACCGCGACCCTCACCAAGTGGTATGAGGAGCACGGCCGTCATGAAATCTTCGCCGGTGGCAAGAAGGTCGGTATGAACGAAGGCTCGCACTCTCTCGTCCTCAACGATGAGCACGTGCATGCCGCCGCCAACAACACCTTTGAGAAGCTCGGCATTGCCAAGAACGCGCGCGAAGAAAAGATTCAGGCGCGTGATTCCAAACTCAAGAACGATGCCGAAAACGCCAAGATGGCCAAGCTTTACCGCGAACACGTTCTCGGTGAGAAGCCGGTCGAAGGCCTGGTCACGCTCGACTCCATCGGCGGCATCAAGCCGGCTGCCAAGAAGGAAGAGCCCGTCGCCGGCGACTAATCCCGCCGCGCAACAAAACTACAAAGGCCGCCAGCAATGGCGGCCTTTCCATTTAAATTCGTATCGCATCGATAACCCGCATCTGTGACGCACAGCACTGCTGCCACTTCCCAACGCCTCTACACTGAACACACTATGAAAGCCCCACGCATTTTCATCGCTCTCCTCATCGCGGCCTCGGTTGGTCTTGCAGCGCCGCTGGTGCTCTCCGCGCAATTCACCGGCCCCGAGCCCGTCATCACCTACAACACCACATTGCTGCATCCGGTCGACGGCGCCAAAGTCACCATCATTTTCTTTGAGGACTTGCAGTGTCCCTACTGCGCCGACGCGAACCCCGTCGTCCTCCACGCTGCAGAAAAATTCGGCGTTCCCGTTCGCCGTGTCGACTTCCCGCTGCCCAAACACGCCTGGGCTTTTCCCGCCGCAGTCGACGCGCGCTGGTTTGATGCCAGGACCCCCTCGCTCGGCCTCGCCTTCCGCATCGCCATCATGGACTCGCAGAAATTAATTCACACGCCCGACGACGTGCAGGCCTTCGCCGCAAAATTTGCCCTCGACCATGAAATTGTTTTTCCCGCAGCCACCGCAGTTGACCCGGACGGCGCGCTCACCAAACTCGTCAAGGATGATGTCGCCTTCGGCCACAGCGTCGGCATCGTGCACACGCCCACCATCTGGATTGTCTCCACCAAGTCCGCCGGCACGCCGTTGATTGAAGAAGTCAATGACACGCTGGTGGCGCAACGCATCGCCGCGGCCCTGAAGGAGTCCGCCCAGTAGTCTCTGCTACGCTCCCTCTCCTTGCGTAGCGCCGTGAACGCGCAACCCATGCACTCTTTTTAGCGGATGTTCAGATTGAGTTGCGCGTTTCCACCGGCCAAGCAGAACAATGCGTCATTTCTGCCGATATTCTGCAAAAATCCAGCAAATTTCTTCGCAAAAATTTCACCTCTCTGCAACAAAAGTGCTACAGAAATGGTGCAATTTTGCGCTACCATTTAACTATGTTGATGACCGCTCCAACTCGGCTTAGCAATCCGGTCGACGAGCAGGAGTCCTGCCCGCTCGGCATTGCGCTGGAGGAGAACGTCCAGCTCTGGTGTCCCAACTGCTCTTCGCATCTTGAGGAGCATCGCTGCAAGCTGGTCTGCCGCACCTGCGGCTACTACCTCAGCTGCGCAGACTACTACTGAGTCTGTCGCAGCCTGCGCGGCCTCGCTGATACGTCGCTTACTGCGACTTCATGCTGGCTTCGCGTGCGCGTAGAAATTCATCGCCCGGCTGCCACGTAATCGGCTGCGGCGCACTCACCGCTTTCCATCCCAAATCAAATCCAAAGCGCGTCATCTTTGCAATCCCGCGGAAGTCCATCGCATCGTTGTATTCATCGCCCGGCTGGTGGTAGCGATGCGCGGTGTAGTCTTCATCTTTCGCAACGCCCCACGCGCGGTCATGGCCTTCAAACAACACACCCTGATCAATCGAAAACGCCGGCACGCCGGTGCGCGCCATACTGAAGTGGTCGGAGCGGTAATACTCGCCCGCCGACGGAAACGCATCCGGTTCTATCTCCAGATGAAACTCCCGCGCCGTCTCCTGCACCACCGGATAAAATGTCGTCCGTTCCGAGCCAATCATAATCGCCGAGTCAGTAATCCCCACCGGCTGCAGCGCATCGTAATTTAAATTCAGCGTGAACTGCGCCGCCGGTATCGGCGGATGCATGCCGAGATATTGCGATCCCAGCAATCCCTGCTCCTCCGCCGTCACCGCAGCAAAATAAATCGAGTGCGGCGGCTGTGCACCATTCGCTGCTGCCTCGGCCCACGCCCGTGCCATCTCCAGCAGGATGCCGCAACCAGTCCCGTTGTCTACCGCGCCATTGAAAATATTGTCGCCCTTCATCGCAGGGTCAATGCCCAGATGATCATAGTGCGCGCTGTACAACACCGCCTGGTCGGGATGCGTCTGCTGCCCCGGCAACTCGGCAACAACATTGTCGGAAACATATTTCCGCACCGTGCTTTCCACGTGTGCATGCAACCGCACCGGCAACTCCACCGCGTGGAATCCGCGCTTGCCCGCAGCATCAATCGCAGCTTCAATCTCCAGCCCGCCCATCGCCAGCAGTTTGCGCGCCACATCGTACTGTATCCACGAGGCGGCCTTTAGCGTCGCCGTCGGGTCGCCCTGCAGGTACGACTTCGAAACCGCCTGCGAATTCCGCACCACGTCCCAGCCATAACTCGCCAAATACGTGCGATGAATAATCAGCACGCCCACCGCGCCACGCCGGGCTGCTTCCTCATACTTGTAGACCCAGCGTCCGTAATACGTCATCGCCGCGCCGGTAAAAAATTTCGGATCATTCGACGGCGGTTCATTCACAATCACCAGCAGCACTTTGCCTTTCACATCCACGCCGGCAAAATCATTCCACTGGTACTCGGGCGCATCAATGCCGTAGCCCACAAAAACAATCGGCGCATCCACTTCAGAAATTGCCGCGCCAGTCTGGTCCTTGCCCACCACGTCCACGGAATACTTCAACTCCAGCGGCGCGCCCGACTTCGGCACCAGCGTAAATTTCGTTTTGTCTTCCACCGTGTGCACACTCATCAGCGGCACTCGTTGGAAGTAGGTTCCGTTGTCGCCCGCCGGCTTCAAACCATCCAGCGCAAACTGCGTGCTGATGTACAACGCCGCCAACTCGCCGCCGCGCACTCCGGGCCCGCGGCCTTCCAGTAAGTCGCTGCTCAAAAATTTCACATGCGCGCGGATATGTTCGCCGTCGATCGACTGCTCCGCCGCTGCCGCTGCCGGCGGCAATGCCGCACTCTGCTGCGCGAGCATCGGCGCAGACGCCGCCATCAACGCCGCCAGAAATAGAAAAGTTTTCAGCTTGTTGCGCACCATCGCACCTCCTCTTGCTCTACGTATCTATTTACTCTATCTGCTGCCGGTCGTTTCCCGGCAAATGCACCGGCGGCCGATGCAGCAGGTCCATCCGTTGCAGCACCTTGCGCGCCAACCCGGTCAGCGGCAGCGTGTTCAGCACCTTCTGCCGCTTCCACACCAGTGCATCGCCGTGCTCGTTCTTTGCAATCTCCATCAACGTCGGCTTCGACGCCAGCACACGTACATAGTAGTTGGTGTTGGTGATGGAGTGCCGCAATCCCAGCAGCACTTCCGAATTGCGAAACAGTTCCGGCGGCAGCGAGGGCAGCTCCCACATGCCCGCCATCTGCGACTCTTCGGCCCCGCGCTTCATCATCAACACTTCCGTTACCGTGCCTTTTTTGCGCGTCGCCAACAGGTATACAGATTCCTGGCTGCGCATCGTTTTGCGCGCCGTGGTCTCGTGCTCGCCCTGCGTCTTGCAATATTTTTGTACCGGGCACTCGCTGCATTTTGGATTGCGCGGCAGACAAATCGTCGCCCCCAGTTCCATCATCGCCTGGTTGTGCGTTCCCGGATTTCGTACATCCAGCAGCATGGTGGCCTGTTCGTGCAGCCGCTTCATCGCGGGCGAGCGTTTGTTCTCTCCCAGCGACAACACGCGCAGCAGCACGCGCTCCACGTTGCCATCCACCAGCGCCACCGGCTCGTTGAAGCAGATGCTCGCAATCGCCGGCGCCGTGTATTCGCCAATGCCCGGCAGACTGCGCAACTCCGCCGCTGTCTCCGGCAGTTGCGCGTTGCACTCGCGCATCACAAACTGTGCCGCACGATGCAGCGACCGCGCGCGGTGGTAGTAACCCAGCCCGCTCCACGCCGCCAGCACATCTTCTTCGCGCGCCAACGCCAGCGCCACCAGAGTTGGAAAGCGCTGCAGAAATTCTTTGTACCGATCGATGACCGTGGCCACCCGCGTCTGCTGCAGCATGATCTCCGACAGCCAGATGCGGTACGGGTCCTGCGATTCGCGCCACGGCAACTCGCGCGCGTTGGCCTTGTACCACTTCCGCAGGTCGCGTCGAAATCCAGCAGCATCCAGACTCTCGCCGGAGTCAGCAGATTTAATATTTTCCGCGCGGGGCATGACTGCAATTGTATCGGTTGGTAGTTGCTAAGTTGGATAGTTAGTGCGATTACCGAAATGAAAATTTCTTCATCGACCGTATTGCCAGTAACGCGACTTGCCTTCAGTCAGCGCAGCTATGGTTTTCGCCACGCGTGCATCGCGAGTCTCGTCACGCTTGGCTTCGTTGATCCACTGCACATACTCGCGCCGATGACTGGCGCTCATGCTGCTGAAATTTTCCGCAGCAGTTTTATTTTTCTTGAAGGCCGCCGCCAGCACCGGCGGAACTTTTGCCTCCGGCTTCGGTGTGCGCTTGCCCGGTTTCGACATCGGTTTGTATCCTGCGTGAATCGCCTTCTCCGCCTGCTGCAGAAATTTTTTCAGCGTGGCGTTGCTGGGAAGTTCTTTCACACTCGTAATGTGTCCCAGAAATCCCATCGAGCCGCGCGTCTTGGCCCCGGTGGCTTTCAACGCCGCGCCCACTTCGCGGTTCCAGATGCCAAAGGCGCAGTGCTGCTTGAACGCCATCAGGCTGCAGAGTATGGTTCCGTCCACCAGAAAAAACGGGTGCTGCCATTTGATGGTTTCCTCGGCCTTGGGGCAGGCGCGGTGCACCTGGTCGCGCAGATGTTCCAGTATCGGCCGCGCAAACGGCTGCGCCTTGGCGATGTAGGCGTCAACGCGCGCGTCATGCCCGGTGGTGGCAGCAACTGGCATGGCCGGAGTATATAAAATTTCACGCTGCCGTCACACCATCATTCGACCCCGCGCGACGGGCTTGGTATCCTTACTACAGGCCCGGCGCCAGCAGCGGGGCTGCAGTTTTGGCATCGTCTGAAGCACTCATCCCACGAACCCTACACAAAGGAGCAATTATGCTGCGTAAAGCTAGTGCAGTCTGGAAAGGCAATCTGAAGGAAGGCAAGGGAACGATCTCTTCCGATAGCGGCGTCCTCAAGGACACGCAATATTCCTTCTCCACCCGTTTTGAAAATGGCATCGGCACCAACCCGGAAGAGCTCATCGCCGCCGCCCACGCCGGCTGCTTCTCCATGGCGCTCAGCGCTCAACTGGCCAATGCCGGTTTCACCGCGGAGTCCATCGAAACTTCCTGCGCCATCACCTTCGACAAAACCGACGCCGGCTTCACGCTCACCAAGAGCGCGCTGACCACCGTCGCCAAAGTGCCGGGTGCAGACCAGGCCGCGTTTGATAAATGTGCTGCCGACGCCAAAGCCGGCTGCCCCATCTCGCGCGTGCTCAACACTGAAATTACGCTCGACATCAAACTCGTCTAATTCATTTGCATCAAACAATAAAAACCGGCAGGCCCGTAACACTCAGGGCTTGCCGGTTTATCGTTTTCATTCTTCTCAGCTCGCGGTATGTGTCTTCAGATAATTCCGCAGCTTCTCATTAATCTTCAGCGCCTTCTGCAGCCCGTCTTCCAGCATCGTCAGCCACTGCGCCGCCTGCGCATCATCGTCGGTACTCTTCAGCAGGTAGCTGGTCTGCACAATAATCTCCAGCGCGTTGCTCATGTCATGCGCCAGGGTGCGCAGCTCAGCCGCGTGTTCCTCGGGGATCTGTGCGGGCGCGCCGGCGGTTTTTCGCGATGGTGTCATACTGCCTCCAATTATCCTTTGTAATTGGTCAGACAACCTGCAACTATTTTCCAGCTGAACCTACTTTATGTTGATTCCACTGAAACTATGCCACCGATTCTTTGATGGTTGCAAATGATGGTTCTTGCACCCCCCCCGGAAAGCGGGTAACACAGGCAAGCGGGTAACACAGGAAAGCGGGTAACAGATTCCGCTTGCAAATGCCCGCGCCACCTGAGAGCATGGCGGCCATAGAAAGAGCTACCCCGCAGGCTCCTTTATATCGACCTCACATTTTTGGGGGATTTATGCCTGGTGATCCGTTTGCAATCGTCATTGCTGTGACCTTTTTGGTCGTCCTGTTCCTTCTCTGCCGAGTGCTTTGGCGGATGGGCACAAAACTCAAATAGTCTACGTGGCACAGCTTGCGGTTTTGCGTTCACTCGCCCGCCACGCCGCAAATTGACACCGCCCGTAAACCATGAAAAAATAGAGTTTTGCTGCCGAACCAGCCTTCCGGCTGTGTTCTACCCCGTGCCGAAGTGGCGGAATTGGCAGACGCGCGTGGTTCAGGTCCACGTACCCGCAAGGGTGTGGGGGTTCGAGTCCCTTCTTCGGCACCATCTAATCCAAACCAGTTTTTCATTGCGATGCAGCCATCCCACCAAACCGCATCGGGCCACCACCGCACCTCTTCCGCAGGACTTCCTTCCCGCGCCCTTACCCTCTTCGCCCTCGTGTTGCTTCTGCTGCAATGCCCGGCCGCGCGTTCTTTAGGTTCCAGGCAGGATGCAAAGCCACAGCCAGCCGACGCCGCCTGGCTCGCCGACCTGCAAACTTGGCGCACCCAGCGCCAGCAGGAACTCGCCGACCCACACGGCTGGCTCACCCTCGTCGCGCTCGCGTGGATCCACCCCGGCGACAACACCCTCGGCTCCGCGGCAGACAATTCCATCCGCATCAACAATCTTCCCGCGCACCTCGGCATCCTGCATCTTGATGGAGTCGGCGTTACCCTACGCCCGCTGCCCAGCGGAATTATCGCCACACTCTTCAACGGAAATTTTCCCCGCGAGTTGCAACTCAACGGCAAGCCCGCCACCAATGACGGCGCTCTGTTGAAAGACGACGAAGAAAATCCCGCCATCGTCTTCAACTCGCTCACCATGTACGTCATTCATCGCGGCGACCGCGTCTACCTCCGCGTCAAAGACACGCAGTCTCCAACACTCCGCGATTTCCACGGCCTGCACTGGTACGCGCCCGACGCCCGTTACCGCATCCGTGCCCGCTGGATTCCCACCAATCCGCCGGAGAAGATTCGCATCGCCAACGTCATCGGCCAGACTATTGAAATGCCGTCGCCCGGCGTCGCCGAATTCACCATCAACGGCCAGACCGTCCGCCTGCATCCCGTGCTCGAACAGCCCGGCGACAGGGAACTCTTCTTTCTTTTTCGCGATACCACTGCAGCCACCACCACCTATCCCGCCGGTCGTTTTCTCTACGCAGATTTTCCTGACCACGGCCTCGACAAACCCGGCACCATCGTCATCGACTTCAACACCGCCTACAACCCGCCCTGCGCCTTCACGCCCTTCGCCACCTGCCCGCTGCCCGCCGCGCAGAACCGCCTCACCCTGCCCATCCCCGCCGGCGAAAAACGCTACCACGACGACTAGCCTCAAGCCGCGCAGCTATACTTTTATGGATGGCCACTACTGCCACAACCTATCTTGACGGCATCGTCGCCCGCACCCGCGTCGACGTCGCCGCGCGCAAAGCCTCGGCCAATCTCGCCGAGCTCGAACGCCGCGCCGCCGCCCACACGCCCCGCGGATTCGCCGCCGCTCTCGCCGCCCGCGCCGCGCATGGCCCCGCCATCATCGCCGAGTTGAAAAAAGCCTCGCCCTCCAAAGGCCTCATCCGCGCAGACTTTGACCCCGCCGCCCTCGCCGCATCGCTCGCCACCGCCGGTGCCGCCGCGCTTTCCGTCCTCACCGACGAGCCTTACTTCCAGGGCAGTCTGCAAAATCTTTCCCTCGCCTCCGCCGCCACCAGCATCCCCTGCCTGCGCAAAGATTTCATGGTCGATGAATTTCAAATGCTCGAGGCACGCGCCAACTCCGCCGACGCCATTCTGCTCATCGCCGCCGCACTCACTGACGATGAACTCCGCACCCTGCACGCCGCCGCAAAAAATCTCTCGCTCGATGTTCTCTGCGAAGTGCACAGCCGCGAAGAACTCGACCGCGTCGCCACTCTCGGCTGCGATGCCTACGGTGTCAACAGCCGCAACCTGAAATCCTTTGAAGTTTCTCTCGACACCGCCGTCTCGCTCGTCGAACATCTCCCCGCTACCGCCGTCCGCGTCGCCGAAAGCGGCATCCACACCGCCGCTGACCTCGCGCGTCTCCGCACCGCCGGCTATCAGGCCTTCCTCATCGGCGAATCGCTGATGCGCCAGCCTTCGCCCGCCGACGCTCTCCGCGCTCTGCTCGCTGCAAGTTAGGGGGCAACATGTTCATAAAAATCTGCGCCCACACCTCGCTTGAAAATGCTCAACTCTCGGCCAACGCCGGTGCCGATGCCGTCGGCTTCGTCTTCGCCGCCAGCAAGCGTCTGGTCACTCCCGCACAGGTCGCCGCCATCACGCCGCATCTTCCCGCCGCGCTGGAAAAAATCGGCGTCTTCGATTCCACCTCTGCCGATGAAATTTCCCGCGCCGCAGAGACCGCCGGCCTCACTGGCATCCAACTGCACTCCGCGCTCAACCTACCGCTGGCCTACACCCTGCGTCGCCGCTTCGGCTCTTCCATGCAGTTGATTCAAACCCTGCACTGGGAACTCGGTTCCACACACGCCGAGCATGACCTCCGCGCCGGTCTGCTCGCCCTCGCCGCCGAACGCGATCTCTTCAACGCCGTGCTGCTCGATTCTCGTCTGCCCGCCTCTGCCGCCGGCGGCACCGGCCGCACCTTTGACTGGGCCCGCGTCGAACTCCTGCTCGCCTCGCTCGCGCAAACCGGCAGCGACGCCGCCGTCACCCGCATCACCTCCACCGGCGAGATGGAAGAACTGCCCGCCGCCCCGCATCACGCCCTGCCGCACATCATCGTCGCCGGCGGCCTCAACGCCGACAACGTCGCCCAGGCCATCCGCACGCTGCATCCCTTCGGCGTCGACGTGGCCAGCGGCACCGAGTCCGCCCCCGGCAAAAAAGACCCCGAAAAAATCCGCAACTTCATCGCCGCCGCCCGCAACACGAAGTAGCATCCTCCAACTTGCCACCCGCATCCAATCCAGCGTAGGCTCTTAATTGGCATAGGCGGCATCCGCGTTGACGGAGCTGCACTGGAGGCCACAATGAGCATCACCCAATTCACCCCTGCTGCGGCAGGCGGTTCCGCATCGTCCCACGCCTCGCGCAAAATCACCATCCACACTCTGGCAGAGAAAAAATCCCTGCGCCAGCCCATCACCTGTCTCACCGCGTATGACTACGCCACCGCGCGCATTCTCGATGAAAGCGGCATCGACCTCATCCTCGTCGGCGACTCACTCGCCATGGTCATGCAGGGGCATGAAACCACTCTCCCCGTCACCGTGGATGAAATGCTGCTCTACACTCGCGGCGTTCGCCGTGCCGTGCGCCACGCGCTGCTGGTTGCAGACATGCCCTACGGCAGCTACCACGCCTCTGAAACGGAGGCCATCGCCAACGCCATCCGCTTCCTGAAAGAAGCCGGTGCCGAAGCCGTCAAAATTGAAGGCGGCATCCGCCGCGCGCCGCTGGTTGAACGCATGGTGCAGGCGGAAATTCCCGTGCTCGGTCACATCGGCCTCACCCCGCAGTCCGTGCATCAGATGGGCGGCTACAAAGTTCAGGGCCGCACGCAGCAAGCCATGGACGCGCTGCTCGCCGATGCACTCGCTCTCGAACAGGCCGGGGCCTTCGCCATCGTGCTGGAAGGTGTGCCGCGCGAACTCGCCGCACGCATCACCGCTGAACTTACCATCCCCACCATCGGCATCGGCGCCGGTCCAGACTGCGACGGCCAGGTCCTCGTGCTGCACGATCTCGCCGGCATGACCTTCGCCCCGCCCGCAAAATTTGTTCGCCGCTACGCATCGCTCGGCGACTCGCTGCGCGAGGCCGTTGCCGCCTATCGTCATGATGTCGAGGCGCGCACGTTCCCCAGCGACGAAGAAAGCTATCACCTGCCCACCGCTCTTCGCGAAAACGCAACCACCGGTCCCCGTCCGCGTCGCCATGCCTAGTTCATCCATCGCAGCCATGCAGATTGTCACCAGCATCGCGGAGATGCGTCGTCTCACGCGCGACTACGCCCGCCGCGGACTCACCGTCGGCTTCGTTCCCACCATGGGCGCGCTGCACGCGGGGCATCTCTCGCTCGTCGCCCGCAGCCGCCGCGAATGCGACCTCACCATCGCCAGCATCTTCGTCAACCCGCTGCAGTTCGCGGCCAATGAGGATTACGCCCGCTATCCACGCACCTTTCACGATGATTCGCGTCAGCTCGAGTCCGCCGGCGTCACCGCGCTCTTCGCGCCCTCTGCAGATGAAATGTATCCCGCGGGCAGCAACGGCAATCCGGAAAATTTTCTCGTTCAGCCCGGCCCTCTCGGCTCTCGGCTCGACGGTGCATCGCGCCCCGGTCACTTCACCGGAGTCGCCACCGTCGTCGCCAAACTCTTCCACATCGTCGCGCCCACCCGCGCCTACTTCGGCCAGAAAGACGCAGCCCAGGTCGCCGTACTGCGTCGCATGGTCCGCGATTTAAATTTTGATGTGGAGTTGGTCGCCTGTCCCATCATCCGCGAAGCCGACGGCCTCGCCATGAGCTCGCGCAACCGCTACCTCTCGCCCGCCGAACGCCGCGACGCTCTCGTCCTGCATCGCGCCATCGGCAACGCCGCCATGCTGTACATGATGGGCGAGTCCAGCGCCGACGCTCTCATCGCCGCCGCACAGACGGAGTTCGCACTCACCCCCGCCGCACGCATCGACTACATCACGCTCGTCGACCCAGATACGCTGCTGCCGCTAACGCAAGCCGCCCCCGGCGCGCTCTTCGCCGTCGCCGCCTACCTCGGCAACACCCGCCTCATCGACAACTGGCTCATCGGTGAACAATTAGATTAGCAATTGCAGATTTTAAAAAAGTAGCAATTAATTTCTGTTAGGGAGTATAAAAATACCTAGCATTATGTAGATAGAATGAGGTATCAATAAACAAATGGCAATTCAAGAAGATCGAGAAAAAAAGGTATCCGCCGAACTGCTTAAGCACGTCCCCCCCCACTGGGGATCCAATTGGCAATGCCGCATTACGCAAAAAACTTAAGCAATCATTTCCTAAGGTTACTGAGATTGAATATTGGAATATTAGAAATTCCCTAATTAATCAGGGGATTCTTAAGAAAGGTAGAGGCAAAGGTGGTTCTGTTTTACGAGTTGAACTGAAAAAACAGAAGGATAGAATAAAAGGAAAGAAAAAGAAGGAATCAGATTTATATGTTCCTTTTGAAAAGGCAATTACTACTGGTTATCTTCCCGACGAAGATATAGAGAATTTCCTTGTTGAAAAAACAGCTCAACAAGGAAATAGAAAAACTGGCGGAAAATGGACACGGCCAGATTTGACAGTTATTGCTATGCGTCAATATCCATTTCTTCCTGGTAAAAAGATTGAAATTATTACATTTGAAATCAAGCCAAATTACGACACGGCTTTAGATGGCGTATTTGAAGCGCTAGCACATTCAGCATTTGCGCACAGAAGCTATCTAGCAGTAGATGTGTCTTCATTCAAAGTAGGTGAATCTCTTCCCGATGAACGCATTATTAGCGAATGTGAGCGTTTCGGTTTGGGATATATTACTTTCGATAAGGCTGAAGATTATGACACGTATGAAATCTATATACCTGCAAAGTTGAGAGAGCCGGCGTCCGCAGAAGCAAATAAATTCATCACAACGCAACTCAGTGAAGAAAATAAAGAGAAAATTAGAAGCTGGCTCAAATATTAATTTGTTGAATATGCGTTAGATGTCCAGGTTCTTAACATCCAGAGCATTTTCTTCGATGAACTTTCTGCGGCTCTCCACATCCTCACCCATCAGCGTGGTGAAGATTTCTTCGCAGGCCGCAATGTCTTCCAGCTTCACGCTCAGCAGCGTGCGTCTCGCCGGATCCATCGTCGTCTCCCACAGTTGCTCGGCCGTCATCTCGCCCAGTCCCTTGTAGCGTTGCACCTGGTACTCGCGGCGTCCCTGTTCGATGACGTACTCAAACAGATCGCGGGCCGTCGCCTTCTCCACCGGGTCCATCGCCACGCGGCCTTTTTTCGCGGCCTTGGCAACTTTGGTTTTGTCCTTCGCGGCTTCCGCATCCTCCACCGCAGCGTCTTCGGCTTCTTCCGCTTCGGCAGCCGCAGTCTTCGCAGCGTACTCAATCAGGAACGGCGGCTCCAGCTGTTCGCGGATGGTTGCAAAGCGCGCCATCATCTGCCGGCTCTCGGGGCTTGCCGCCAGCGCCCAGTTCAGGTGCCGTTCCGCGCCCTGCGCATCGGTAAAGCTCACTGACCAGGTCTGGTGCTCTTCATCATGCGTCGGCGCACTCACTGACTTGAACATGTGTTCCTTCGCGATCTTCTTCAGCGCGTCGGCCAGCTCAACAATTTTCTCCGGCGCCTTCGTGCCTTCAAAGTCCGCGCGCTTCACCGGGTCCTTGCCTTCGTGCGCAAACAACTTGGCAAACAGCGTGGTCACTTCATGGTTGCGCAACCGCTTGTCCACCTTGTCAAAGAATCCCAGGTAGTCATTCAGCGCCGCCATAAATTTGTTCAGCACCGCGCCTTCCATCTTCACGCCGGCATCGCCGTGATGCACCACCATGCCGTCGCTCGCGCGCTTCACCATCACCTGCACAAATTCGCGGTCGTCTTTGATGTACTGCTCAAAGCGGCCTTTCTTGATCTTGTACAAAGGCGGCTGTGCAATATAAACATTGCCGCGCTTAATCAGTTCATTCATGTGCCGGAAGAAAAACGTCAGCAGCAGCGTGCGGATGTGCGATCCGTCCACGTCGGCGTCGGTCATCAGAATAATTTTCGAGTAGCGCACTTTCGCCGGATCAAAATCATCCTTGCCGATGCCGCAACCCAGCGCCGTAATCATCGCGCGGATTTCTTCGTGGCCCAGCATCTTGTCGTAACGCGCCTTTTCCACGTTCAGGATCTTGCCCTTCAACGGCAGGATGGCCTGGAACTTTCTATCGCGTCCCTGCTTGGCAGTTCCGCCGGCCGACTCACCCTCGACCAAATACAATTCGCAGCGTTCCGGATTCCGTTCGCTGCAATCCGCCAGCTTGCCCGGCAATCCGCCGCCGTCCAGCGCGCCTTTGCGCCGTGTCAGGTCGCGTGCCTTGCGTGCCGCCTCGCGCGCGCGTGCCGCTTCAATCGCTTTGTTGATGATGCGTTTTGCAACCGGCGGGTTCTGGTCGAAAAAGAATCCCAGCTTCTCATTTACAAACGCCTGCACCGTGCCGGCAATGTCGGAATTCAACTTGCCCTTGGTCTGTCCTTCAAACTGTGGCTGCGGCAGCTTCACGCTCACCACCGCCACCAGACCTTCGCGCACGTCGTCGCCGGAAAGCGCTTCCTTCACGTCCTTGAACAATCCCAGCGACTGGCCTGCAGAATTAATTGTGCGGGTCAACGCTGTGCGAAAGCCGGAGAGGTGCGTGCCGCCGTCCACCGTGTTGATGTTGTTCGCAAAACTGAAAACCGTTTCTGAATACGCGTCGTTGTACTGCAGCGCAATCTCCATCACCACATTGTTGCGCTCGGCTTCCATGTAGATGGGCTTTTCGTGCAGCGTCTGCTTGCCGCGGTTCAGGTGTTTAATGAACTCCGCTATGCCGCCTGAATATTTAAAGTCTGTCCGCTTCGGCCCGCCGGTTTTTGAATCCGTCACGCGTTCATCCGTCAGCGAAATCTCCAGGCCCTTGTTCAAAAACGCCAGCTCGCGCAACCGCTGCGCCAGCGTGTCGAAATTAAATTCGCTCACAGAGAAGATGCTCTTGTCCGGAAGAAAATGGATCTTGGTTCCGCGCTTCTTGGTCGCGCCCGTCTGCCGCAGCTTCGAAGTCGGTAGACCTTTAGAGTAGCTCTGCTCCCACGTCAGGCTCTGTTCGCCCTCCTGCTTCGGCCGCCAGATCTCCACTTCAAACTCTTCGCTCAGCGCATTCACACAGCTCACGCCCACGCCGTGCAAACCGCCGGATACTTTATAGTTCGACGCATCAAACTTTCCGCCCGCGTGCAACTTGGTCAGCACCACCTGCACCGCCGGCATGCGCTCGCCGTTCGGCGTGTCCATCTCGTCCACCGGTATGCCTCGTCCGTCATCCACCACGGTAATCGAGTTGTCTACGTGGATGGTGACGTCAATCTTCGTCGCGTGGCCCGCCAGCGCTTCATCCACGGAGTTGTCCACCACCTCATACACCAGGTGATGCAGTCCCATATCGCCAGTCGAGCCAATGTACATTGCCGGACGCAGACGAACCGCTTCCAGCCCTTCGAGAATTTTGATGTTGTCGCCGGTATAGGACACTGAAATCTCTTTCGCTAGGTAGTTGTGGGTCGTTCAGTTTGTTTTGTGTCGCCAGATGGTGAAGTTTTGCATCGCTGTTCAGGGCCGGAATCTTACCCGCATCGCCACCGGGCGGAGCGCGTTACCGGAGCGTGTTCCAGCCCCGTACTTCGCCCTGCCAGTGGGGCCTGGCGTACGCTCGTCGTTATCTTTCGAAGTCTTTGAAAAATAAGCAATTGCAGGCAATCTCTCAGGGCGGATTTTACCCGTTGGACTGGCTTGATTGTATCACGCAGGCGACTGAAAATTAGTCATCAATTCGGCGGCATCCAGAGCAAAAACAGGCCCAATTCGCGGCTTGTTTCGCGTATAGCGCCGTCTGAATTTCACTGCCGTTTTGCATCCTCAAAACCTGCCACGCGCTATCCCAACTCGATCGCAAAGCGCGAAAATCCTGCGCTCAAACCGCAGCTCTTTGTGTGCGAGCCTCTACCACTTTTGCGGCATTGACCTCCGCTTTGCCTCCTCGCGCAACCCATTTTTCACAAATGGCATTTGCACAGGCCATTTTTCGCAGGTCAATTTTGCCAACGTGGCCAGGGTAGCCAAAGGGTTTTGGAGGGAAAAAATCTTCTATTTTTCGGGGAAATAACACATTCGATTACTCGAGGTGGTTACCTCGGTAATTTATGATTTGTATATCTCTCTATTATGTTGAAAACACTACACTTACCGATGATTTCACGATACTCTCTACTCACTGGATTAGTCCAGAACTTTTTTTCAGGGGAATATCACAATGAAATACGCCGTCCGTGCTTTCGTCGCAGCTCTCGTCCTCACCGGTGCCATCGCCTCCACCCACGCAGCAACCAGCAAGCCCAGCGTCAAGAGCCTGAACACCATCAGCCTCGCGCCCACGCCCACGTGCCCTCCGGGATCCGGCGGTTGCGGCTGGTAATCAGAGATTCTAGCACCAAAGGTATTTCCCTGTGAGTAGAAATTTGCTCGGGGAGCTTACACGGCCGTCCCACCCTGGCCCTCTGCTCCCCGCGCTGATTCTCCCTCCTCAGGCAAAGACTTAGCGAAGATTGCGTGCGTCACTTTAATTTCCTGTTGCGGGAAGTAATCATGCTATGATTACCTTCTGTTGGAACTCGGAGTGGCATATGGACGCGAAGTCGATTGTCGAGTCGTATACCTATATAGGACCCGTTGTTGCTCTCGGCGTGCTCGCGGCTCTGTTCGCGCGTAAGCAGATTCGCAACATTCTTCCGCTCAGCCTTCTGCTCGGCCTCGTCATTCTTGATGACATCGCATATCTCGTGCTCCATGCCATCGGCATGTATGAGCGTTCCATCGGTTACACCAAAGATCTTCCCGCCTACAATATCTACTTTGCGATTCACTGGACCTGCTATGCGCTCAGCGCAGCAGTTACCTACCTGCTGATTCGTCGCCTCTACCAGCTGGCGCTCGAACCGCTCGCCGGCCTGCAGCACTTGGGTATGATTGTTTTCCGCTGGGTTGCCGTCGCATCGGTGCTCATCGCGATTTTTGCTTCCATCACGCCCAAAGTCACACCGGTGGAATTCATCATCAGCGCAGCCACGCAGCTGCAGCGTACGCAGAGCATCATGGTGTTGTGCCTGCTGTTCTTCCTCACCTGCACCGCCAAGCCGCTGGCCTTCACCTATCGCAGCCGCATCTTCGGCGTAGGCATCGGCCTCGGCATGATCGCCTGCAACGACCTGGTCCAGTCCGCATGGATGGCACAGACCGCAAGCTTCTACACGCTCTACAACATCATCAAGGGTGTGGTTGTTCTCACTTCGATGATGGTCTGGATTGTCTACTACGCCCTGCCTGAAGCCAAGCGTGGCCTGGTCACTCTGCCGGTCAGCTCACCGCTGCTCCGCTGGAACGACATCGGCGTGGCACTCGGCTATCCGGAGACCCACGTTGTGGTCACCGCAGAAGGCCGTCCGCTCTTTGGCGAATCCGAAATGGAAGCCATGCGCGTTTCGCAAAGCAAGGCCGCCTTTAATACCGGCCACGTAGCCTAACGCTTCCACAAAAACTGGACGCAAAAAAACACCCTGCCAACCGGCAGGGTGTTTTGTCTTGTACTGCAGCAGCCGCGCAAGCGACCACCGCTGCGAATCGGTTTAGAGAACCGGCTCTACTGTGACGAAGCGTCCCGAGCGTCCGCGGTCGATGAACTTCACCACGCCGGAGGTCTTGGCAAAGAGCGTGTCGTCATTGCCACGGCCCACGTTGGCGCCGGCCTTCAGCGGTGTTCCACGCTGACGAACAATGATTGCGCCACCGAGTACGGTCTGGCCGGCGAATACCTTCACGCCCAGCCGCTGTGCATTGGAGTCGCGGCCGTTACTAGAACTTCCGCCGCCTTTTTTATGTGCCATGGTTCCACCTTCTTCAAAAATTTTCTGGTTCTAAATCCCTGCGGCTTACTTCGCGGCCTTGTAGCTCTTGCCGCCCACGCTGATCTCATCAATGCGGACTTCCGTGAAGGCCTGCCGATGTCCCTGCAGCTTCTTGTACTGTTTCTTGCGCTTCAGGTGGAAGACAAGAATCTTGTCTCCGCGGCCATCGCCCAGCACCGTGCCCACCACTTTTGCGCCGGCGGTCTTGGTGATGCCTTCTTCGCTGCCCACAGCCAACACGTCGCTGAACTCAATTGAGTCCTTCTCGCTGGCTGACTTCTCTATCTTCAACACGTCGCCTGGGGCCACGCGATACTGCTTACCACCGGTACGAATCACTGCGTACATTTACAATCCTCCAGCGCGCTCTTAGGCCATGCCGTTTTGGGCCATGGCATTGCCGTGGTTCCTTTTGGCGCGTTTCAGCAATATGTGGGCAGATACATGCTTTGCCACAAAGCATCGGTCACAATTTCAACCGGTTCAGTGGCTTCCCCAGCCAGAGGGCGTGGAGACACGGGCAGAATCGCCAAACCATTAAACTTTACCTGTCTTCGGCGGTCAGGTCAATGCCGTAACCGCCCTCCTTGCACCTGAAATTGTGCAATGTATAGGAATTCCTCCATCTTATTTCCTGCAAAGGCTTGCTTCTGCTCGACTTCCGCGCTACCTTCACCCCATGCACAAGTTGAGTACGTCGTTGCCTGCACTTCTTGTTTTTCTTCTGCCGTTGCAAACCACAGCCGCCGCCCCCCGCTCGCACTCGGTCGTACTGGGTCCCGCTCGCAAAGCCGTTTACTCGCCCGCCACATCCGCACCTGCGGCAACCACTCCCGGCGCTGTGCTGCGTGTTCGTCCGTTGATGATCGACGGCCGCCTGCGCGAGTGGACCACCGGCGATTCGCACGATGTTACCGACCGCAGCTTCGCCATCCGCCGCGCCGTGCGTGTGAATGATTCGCTTCCCGGTGAATCCGCGCAGCGATGGATCTGGCAGGCCGGTGCCTGGTTGCTCGTCGACCGCCAAACCGGACACATCACTCTCCTGCATTTGCCCGACTACGATCCCGCGATTTCTGAAGTCACCTGGTTCCGCGACTACGCTGCCTACTGCGGCATCAGCAGCTCGGCAAAAACTTTGTTCGCTATCGTCGCGCGCGCCGGCACTACAAAAGCGTTGGTGCAAAAAGAAATTCAGCGCCTGCAGAATGACGCTCCCTTGCAACCCGCCTGCAGTACCGCCAACTGGGCGCGCGATCCCGTGCGTGTCACCTTTCATCCCGCCGGTCATGACGCATTTAGTTTTGAATTAAGCGGCGCAACCTCAGCGGTGCTCGAAGAAGCTCCCGACAACGACGACTAAAATTCTCGCGCACAAACAACAAGGCCGGCGGTAATCATC
>Ga0164297_10001325_pt1 | contig 26635 bp, 29 predicted proteins | sample GEODES058metaG_FD_113539 | JGI IMG/M metagenome (GOLD analysis project Ga0164297, IMG submission 113539) | Dystrophic lake water microbial communities from Trout Bog Lake, Wisconsin, USA - GEODES058 metaG | ecosystem: Environmental > Aquatic > Freshwater > Lake | place: USA: Trout Bog Lake... | reverse complement strand
TGTGAGGTTGTAGAGTTAGACAAGCTCTGGATGAATACTTGAGCATTCTGACCAGGTGTCAAAGATCCACCGCCACCACCAGCAAGGGTTAGGTAAGCCGAGTTAGAGTTATAAGCAGCGTGACCGCCGTTGTTAGCACCCTGAACTCCAAACATCCAGTAGATGTTGTTAGAGTTATAGGTACCTCCACCACCGCCACCTTCTGCCGCAAGGGTCCAACCTGAGATCAAACGAGATGCTCCGGTCTGGCCTTCGTAGTAGATGGTTGCGCCGTCTGGACGCTTTGGAGAAGTTGCTGCTGAACCGGATTCAAGAGTTGGATATAACATAACGTACTGAATCTGACCAGTTGTAGAAGACTGAGCTCCCTGGTAGACAGAGAAACCTACGCGAGCGTAAGCAGCTACTGCTGATGGCTGGTAACCAGATGAAGAAGCTATTGGAGCCACTGCACCGTTAACACCAATACGAGCACCGTAGTTAACTCCTGGCATAGTCTGCTGGTTAGACTGGTAACCAGAGAAGCCAAGGAACACGTTTGGACCGACAGAACGTGAAAGAACGTTGTAATCCGCATCAAGCCATTCGATAAAGGCGTTGATTGGACGGTACTGGTTAGCAGTACCCGCACCGTAGACCCACATAGATGCTGAGTAAGTTTGACCAGCAGTAACACGAACTGGACGGTGGGCTGTCTCAAGGTTACCCAAGTCTGTTGAGTTGGATGAAACAACCAAACCGGTTTCAAATCCATAGACTGGAGGCTGCCATGAAGTAGCGGTTCCACCAAGTTCGAGCTGTAGGTTATCGATGAAGTACGAAACACCTGCGTTGTGCTGGAACACGATTGTTGGGTAGATAAACTGGGCTGTAGAGCCGTAAGCATATATACCGTTAGCAAGGGTTGCAGCGATAGAAGGTGTAGTAAATGTTGCAGAGATACGGCGCCATCCGCTTGCAAGGAACTGAGTTCCTGCTGGTGTCTGCCAGGTAAGCGAGGTGCTTGCTGGAAGGTTTGCTGTAAGCGCTGTATTAAGTGTGATCTGAGTTGAGCTGTTGACTACGCTGATAGCCACACCTGCTGCGATACCTGTTACTGATGATGCAAGAACCATACCAGCTACGAGGTTTGCTGTGCTAGAGACTGTGATCTGAGTAGCACCGCTGTTATTTGTACCTGTAGATGTGTTGGTTACAGATGCACCATATCCAAGCATTGGGGCTGGTTGTGCCTGACGAACGAAGAATCCGTTAGATGTACCGCCGTCAATAGAGTTAGCAGGAGGTGAAGAAATTGTACCGCCTGAGTATACAAGGTTAGACGCAGCACCGTAAGTTGCACCAGTAGAACGAATCTGGAACAAGATTGGGGCTGTTGTTGGTACGGCTACGTTAGAGTAAACGTACGCAGACAAGGTATAGGTCTGACCTGGGATGTAAGGAATACCGTTAGAACCAACCGAGGTAGTTGTAGCGGAGGTAACTGTACCTGTGTTAATTGAGGAGAAGTTAATCCAGGTAGGAGAACCAGTGCTTGTAGAAGTGCTTGTTACAGCTACAAGTGCGTTCTGACCAACAGTTCCATTGTATGAAACTGTAACGGTTGTATTTGACATGTTAGAAGCAACTGCGGTGTTAAGAGTAACTGTGCTTCCCGAGATGTTGGTGATGAAGGTACCTGTTGTAAGGTAACCAGCTGCAATCACGAACATATTAGGGAGTAGATTTGCAGTGCTTGCCATTGTAATTGTGTAAGAACCAGCTGTACCAGAAGCAGTTGTTGTAAGAACTGGTCCAACCATTTCTGTAAGCTTTGTAGGAACCGAGGTATTTGTAACAGAGAAGGTTGTTAGCGAAGTACCCTGCTGGTTCAAGTAGCTTGAAGAGATGAGAGTTGTATCTTCCAACTGTGACAAACGAGGCTGTAACAAGTTGTTAGAAAGGTTTGCACTCTGGTTAGAGTTATAGGTATTGTTAGTAAAGGTATTTGTACCTGAAAGCGCATCAATACCGGCCTGGTTAGTCTGGTAGAAAGCGATTTGACCCTGCTGAAGGGTTACGTTTGTAGAATCAAAACGGATAACGCCCTGAACTGCGGCCGAGTTAGCTACAGAAAGGTTTACGATGTTACCGGAAACTGAGGTAACAACTGCGTTAGATCCGATACCACCGGTTGAAGTTGCAACTTCAGGAGAAGCTGTTGTAATGAACTGACCTGCAACAAGAGCCATACCAGCAACGATACCGTTAGCATTAGGGAAGAGCTCAATGTAGGTCGCACCCGAAGCACCAGTAGCTATACGGTAAATAACTTCAGGATCCCAACCAAGGACGTTAAGGTCAAAGTCTGGGTTAGTGAGGTAGTTCCACACTGTTACAGAACCAAATGTGGTTGTACCACCGTTAGTTCCTGGAAGAGTAGATGTAATATCGCTTGCAGCGGTAAGTGCGCCAAGGCCACCTTGTCCACCTGCACCGACGTTGATTGGGTATGCAGTTCCTGGTGTTACAGAAAGATTCTGTACGACAACGGCACCACCAGCACCGCCACCACCGGCAACGAGCTGTGAACCGCCACCGCCGCCGCCTCCACCACCAACTAGGATAACCTGTGCAGAGCTTACGCCCGCAGGAGCCGTCCAGGTACCGCTAGTGGTAAAAACCTGCTCCTTGATATTAACGCGACCAGAGTTGTCATTAGGAAAGACAACTAGATCTTTATATGAGGAAATTGCCATTAGTAGTTACCTGTTCCTTAGTTGTTACTGGTAGATGCCTGAGATGAAATAGTCGACTGCTGATGCTGCGTCTGCTGTTACGACTACTAAGTCGCTTGGGTTAGCAACTAGACGGGCATCAAAGTTCACCGTGCCGTTTGCAGGAATCTGCAAAGAGGTGCAGAAAGAGTATCCGCCGATTGTCAATGTGACGTAGCGAGTGTTTGCTGTCTTGTTTGACAAGACAACGTTAGTGATGATTGCTGCGGTAGAAGCAGTAATGCTAATACCTGAGTCGGTAGTACCAGCGGTACCACGACGGATAAGTGTTACTGTAGGTGTGGCCATTATGCTAGGACTCCCATGTATGCGTAGGTTTGTAGATTATTTGCTGTTGAGTTTACTGCTGCAATTTGAGTCGTTCCAGCAGAGTTAACTGCAGATACCTGAGTGGTACCAGCAGTATTTACTAGACCAACCTGGGTTGTTCCAGTGCTAGTAATAGTAGATACCTGGTTAGATGTCGCGGCAACAATGTCATTGACACCAAGCATCGTTCCTAGGGTTTGTAGGGCATTTGCGTAGTATGCATAATCTGAGGCTGCTGTGACACCACTCGCTAGAGTAGTGGTCATATCATTTGTTAGCGCCGTGATCTGCGAACTAAGCGAGGCGTAGTTTGTCATTGGGGGTTACCGACCTTCCGGGGTTTCTAGAATTATAGCAAATTTGGGGGATAAGAATTCATTAACTCGGATCATTATGCTTGAGCCTCAGTCCAAGAGAGACGAGCAGCGATCTGAGAGGTGGCTGTACCGATGTTTGTTGCGGTAACTACCAGTACATCTGGGCCATTTGGGAAGCCAGGAGTAGAAACGTTACCGTTTCCAGACATATATGAGTTTCCGATATCCTTACCACCGATCAGGGAGTATACGGATGAGTTAAAGTTTGAAGCTCCAGCACCGTTTTCTGAGAAGAATGAGAAGACGGAGTCACCACCAGAGATGATGCCTGAGGGGGCCGGAGAACCAGTTGTATAAGGAACGCCACCCTGTCCGTTACCAGTGTTATCGATAAAGATAGCCTGGGCAAGGGATGAGGCACCAATGGAGTCACGAGTCCAGTCATTTGGAAGACCGGTATAGCCAATAGTAGGCGTAAATGTGATTGTTCCAGAGACTGTTCCTGAGTTAGCTACAGATAGGTAAACAATGTTTCCCTGAATGTTAGTAATAGTAGCTCCAGAGCCAATACCTGTTCCAGATACACCCATACCGATTTGAAGACCAGTAACACCCGTAAGGTTCAAGGTACCTGTGTCAGAAACAGTAATTGTGTTAAGTCCTGAGGTACCTGTAACCGATGTACGGGTTGTAGCAAGCTGAGCCGCTGTCCAGTTGGTATAAGCTAAGTATGAGGGGTTTAGAACAACGTCAATACGATATGAGCCGTTAGTCTGTACAGCCACTGCCTGAAGTTGTAGGGCCATGCGGTTAATAAGCTCACGTACACCAAAGTTACGGGCGATAGCGTTGTCTGCTGTAGGGGAGACGCGGATTGCTAGGAGTGGACGGGTTGTACCTGCCTGAATCGTAGCGTACTTCTGCATACCCGCGGTGAAGACTGGGAGCAAGTCTGTTTGGAATCCGCCGTCCATAACAACCGATGAACCCCAGTGCTGAATGATAGGGGCGCAATTTTGGTTAATAGGCTGTACTGAAACCTGAGCATTACCACCAGTACCATTCCAAGAAGAGTCTGGGGTAAAGATTTGATTTGTTAACGTGCCGTAATAAGTGAATGGTTGATCTGGGTAGGTCAAGGTTACAGAGGCACGACGCTGACTAATTGTGATTGGATAGGCATTCAGCGTGGTGTTTAGAGCACCAATAGAGGAATACTGAACAATCTCATAGTTAGTGTCATCCTTGATAACTGCATAACCGGAAGGCTGCCACTCATAAATTTCATTAGCGTTTACATACATAAGTAGGTCAGATGGGTTAAGAGCTGCCCCAACAACACCGGTAGCTCCAGAGATCAACGTTCCATAAGTTACTGGGCTGTTGTCTACTTCGTAACGAGCAGGCAAGTTACCCGACTTCTGGTAAGCAAGCTGGTTAACGTTAGAGTTAACGATGCGGTGTACGTAAATGACATTACCCCTAGGGCCACGAACACCAAAACGAATGGTTCCAGCACCGTACCAAGAGTAATCAATGTAGATCATTTGCATACGCTTTGGGTCTAGAACATAGCCTGAAGGGCCGGTTCCATCACACTTATCCATGTTCCACTGTGATTGTAGAACACGAACGCTCTGTGTTACGGTTGCACGAGCACCCGTAGTTGTTGCTCCTTTAAATGCTGGGGCGATATAAAGAACTGTATCACTAGAGATTGCGGTGATCAAGTAGCTAGAGCCCTTGATAACAATCTTTTGTCCAACCCTAAGCTGCTTACGGAACTGTGTTCCAACACCAATAACCTGTGGGCTGTACTGTGTAAGGTTAAGACGACCAGAAATCATCTTCTCAGAGTGACGACGAGCAACATAAAGCTCTTGACCATCATACGCAAAGTAGAAGCCGTTTTGCTCATCAAACATGCCTGCGCGGGCTTCTGAACCCCACCAAGTAATTGCGTGGGCATATGCAGACTGCCCCGTAGGTGTTAGATCTGTGAAAGCCACTGCCTGAGTTAAGGTAACTTGGAATTGGAATACGTTTGAGTTTGTAACCGCAGTAACGGTGAACTGTCCGTTGTAAGGGTTATATCCGCTAGAAGCAGTAGTAAGAACGTTTTCTAGATAGATTCCAGCACCGACTTGAAGACCGTGGTCTTCAACAGTTGTTACTGTTACTGTCTGGGTTCCAATAGAACCACCAGACATAGAGATAGAATCAATATTGTATGTAGGAGTTAATTTTGCTCCAGTTGAGAACTGCATGCCCTTACCAGCTTGGTAGCGGAAGTAACGGCGGGTTTGACGAATAGTCTGCATTCCAGGCACGTTGTTATACGTTGTGATAGCAACACCGGCATCATATGGGCGGTGAATTACATAGCCGTCTGCCTTAGCCATAATGCGGCCCGTGCTTGGAACAGAAACTGTTGGGTACTGATTATAAGTAGTAAATACTATTTGGTTAGTAGCAGGTACCTGCTTAACAATGTAGTCACCATCAAAGCTGTTTGTACCAGATACCGAAATAGGGGTTCCTGGATATAGGCCGTGTGGGTACTGGAATACTGCGGTAATTGTAGATGGGGCTGCACCGTCTGTAGATGCGGTCCACTGGTTCATGGTATTAATACCGCCAGTTACGTTACCCATTCCAGGATAGTTACCACCAGGAATGTGGGCACCGTCAAATACGTCTCCACCGTATACGGTAGAAAGATTTGAGTAAATTGTTTCACCGGCTACTACACCTTTTGCACGATATGTAAAGGTAGTCGTTGTAGGTGCTGAGAGGATCTGGGATGAGCCTTCAACACGTGCATTTTGAGTCTCTTGAACCTGTACGATATTTCCCGCAACTAAACCGTGTGGTACAGATGTTGTTACTGTAATAGTAGAACGTGGGGTTGCACCATCACCAAAAATAGAGGTAGCAGTAATCGCATTACCGCCATTTGGCTTTGGGAAATATGTTGGGTAGTTAGCATTTAAGAAGATTGTTTCCCACTTAGAAGGCTGAACTGAATATTCAAAGTCGGTATCAATCAAAGACTGCGGTGTAGAAACGCGCTGCTTTTGTACAGCGTCTGTATAAGTTTCTTCTGGAATAATGGTTTGAGCGTAGTCATCTACATAGACCTGAATAAGGTCTGTAGACAACATGTTTGCAGAAAAGTATGTTGGGTTTAGTACAATAGCGGTTGAGAAGATATTGTTTCCATTATCAATCTTGGTTACCGACGTGTACTGTGTGGTAGAATCAGAGAAATTATAAAGAATAACGTTACGAGTAACGTTGGTGATCATCATGATTCGTTCAGGACGGATCCAACGCTCATTAATAGTAAGAGTGTATGTAGACGGATTGAATGTGTAATCTGTCTCCAACAATACGTTTCTTGACATTTAGTGGGACCTTCCTAGATCAAACTAATCGGTGGTACTACGCGAGTATTTACGGTAGAGTAGGTTGTATTTACGGTTCTTGGGAAAAAGAACCCAATACCAAGTCTAGCATCTGCCAGGACCTGTGAGTTCAAGTTAGTATCTCCCGCAGGGCCTGCTGGACCTTGAGGGCCAGGCACGCCTGTAGCACCGGTTGCTCCGGTAGCTCCGGTAGCACCATTTGTACCGTTTGTTCCTGCAGCACCAGTTGCACCAGTAGCGCCGGCTGGTCCTGAGGAGTATGGCAATGAGTTCCAAGTTGTTACACCATCACCAATTTTAAACGTATGTGTATCTGTTTCAAGCGCGAGCTCACCAGAAGCTAGAAGTGTATTAGCTGCAGTCCACTGTGCCGCTGTTCCGCGACGAAGCTGTAGTTGAATAGACATCAAACTCCTCCAAAGTCAAAAGCAGTTACGCCCCCGTAGTTTGTTGTGGGATCGCCACCGTCCACATTGAGAATACTAACACCTTGAGGTCCAGTTGGACCTGTTGAACCCGTAGATCCTTGTGAGCCGGTAGCGCCGGTTGGTCCAGTTGCACCCGTTAAACCTATTGGTCCTTGCGGTCCCGTCGATCCAGTAGCTCCACTAGCTCCGTTTGTACCATTTGTTCCCGCAGTACCAGTTGGTCCAGTTGCGCCTGTGGCGCCTGTTGCACCGGTAGGTCCGAAAGTTGTTGAGATAGATACCCAAGCAATACCGTTCCACTTCCATGTGCGGGTTCCATAGGTATAGGTTTGATTTACATATGGGGAAGATGGAAAACTAATAGTCATGTTCTATACCTCACAATTAAGAGACCTTGATAACCAGATCCTCCAGGGGTTGTTATTGAACCGGAAGCTGTAAATGGCATTGTATTTCCTGCGCCTGAACCGCCGTATGTTGTTGCGCTCGCATTTCCACTATAGCTAGCACCCACTTGTCCATAGGTAACTGCAGAGCCCGTAATTGTAGATGTATACGTAGCAGTTGCTGGTACTAAAACCAAAGTACCGTTTGCGCTATAGGTCGACATAATAATTCCCGGCATACCTATGCCTCCAGGAATTCCTGGAAAACCATAGTTATTTGAGTTAGTAGCGTTTTGTACGGTCCCCCCATTTGCAGTAACCAAAGAACCTAAGCTAGTAGTTCCACCATTACCTCCAGGGCCGCCGCCAGCACCAATAGTTACGTTGTAGGTTCCAGTAGGTATGGCAACACTGGTCTCAAGAATAGCGCCTGGACCACCACCTGAACCACCAGTTCCAGTTCCAGAAACTGAACTATAGTAGCCTGGGTTTCCTCCAGCGCCACCACCAATAGCCAATACGCTAAAGATCTCACTATTTGGGTTAGCTGTAACGGTTAGTGTTCCACCCGAGGTGCTAGAAAATGTTAATACCGTATATATGCCGTAGGTTGTTTTAGTTGCTCCAGTACTAGATACAACTAAACCTGAGGTAGAGCTACCTCCACTAAATCCAAGGGATGCTAAAGGGCTCATGCGAATTTACTCATTCCCGCAAATACGGTATAACCACTAGAAGTTCTTACAATGGTATAGGAATACGCATCTATTCCACTAGTGTGTCCTACCGTAATAGCATTACCTCCGGTCCAAAGAGGGGTGACAGTAGCCCCGTCAATATTAAAGGCGTTAATATAAAAAGCGTTTGAACTGTTTGTATTTAATACGGAGATTGTTACAGACTGTCCTATAGCCATCAGACTAGCTAAGGTTGTGGTTGAGTTTCCTCTAATGTTTAGGGCATAACTTGCTGATGGGGCAGTAGTAAAGTACCAAAAGCTTGAGGTAACAATATCAATATTTACAGTGCCTGTTGGGGCAGTAGAGACTACGTTTGTATTTTCAAGTAGGCCGGTTACTGCAGTATTTCCACCAATAGTTCCTGTAGCGCCAGTTGCACCAGTAGGTCCCGTTGGACCCGTAGGTCCTGGGACTGTACTTGCATTACCAGTAGCTCCAGTTGCACCAGTAGGTCCCGTAGGTCCTGTTGAACCTGTTGGACCGGGTACAGTTGAATTAGCTCCCGTAGATCCTGTGGCACCCGCAGCACCTGTTGGTCCCGTAGAACCAGTAGCTCCAGTATTACCAGTTAAGCCAGTAGGCCCTGTTGGACCAGGAATAGTAGAGGCGTTACCAGTGGGGCCCGTAGGGCCTGTTGCGCCTGTAGGTCCCCAGTATCCTGATGGGGCAAGCTCAACCCAATAACTATTGACACCGTCCGTAGTCCAAGTGTATTCAATTCCAGAAGCGTCATCAATCCAGTGATTTCCTAGTAAAGGGTTTGATGGTGGAGTTGTACTTAGTACTGTAGAGCCCGGTCCAGTAGCACCAGTAGAGCCCGTAGGTCCTGTTGAACCGGTAGCACCCGTGGCTCCAGTTACACTGGCGCCAGTTGCACCTGTACTACCTGTTGCACCAGTCGGGCCGGTTGCTCCAGTAGATCCAGTAGCTCCAGTAATAGAAACGCCTTGAAGACCTTGAACACCTTGTGGACCTGTTGGACCAATACCACCGGTTGCACCAGTAGCTCCAGTTGGTCCAATAGCTCCGGTAGCACCGGTAGCTCCAGCACCGGTAGCACCTATTGATCCAGTTGGTCCGGTAACACCCGTAGCACCTGTTGGTCCAACAATTTGACCAACGTTATCCCACGTAGTTCCTTCCCATACCCAAAGATTTGTACCAATGATGTATGCGTCATTGACAGTTTGTCCAGTTATGGCTTGAAGAGCGGTGGTGTTTGCAAGCGTTCCGCGGTATTTAATAGAAACACCTTGAGGACCTGTTGGTCCTTGAGGACCTGTTGGTCCAGGAACAGTAGATGCAGCACCCGTACTACCAGTTGCACCAGTAGGACCAGTAGGACCTACAGCACCCTGTTGTCCTGTTGCACCAGTAGGGCCAACAATACCTTGAATACCCTGAACACCCTGCGGGCCAGTATTACCCAAAGGTCCTTGAGGACCAGTTACACCCTGAGGTCCAGCATTACCGGTAGCACCTGTAGGACCCGTGTTTCCTTGAATACCGGTTGCACCAGTTGAGCCAGTTGGACCAGTGTGTCCAATAGAACCTTGAATACCTTGTGGACCTGTTGCACCAGTCGCACCGGTATTACCTTGAATACCCTGAGGACCAGCAACACCAGTTGCACCAGTAGGTCCTTGTGCACCAGTCGCACCAGCAGGACCTCCAGCACCAGTAGCGCCGATAGAGCCAGATGCACCAGTAGCACCGGTGGCACCGGTCGCACCTGTGGCACCTGTAGCACCACGAGATCCTGCAGCACCTGTAGGGCCAGGAATAGTTGAGGCGGCACCAGTTGCACCAGTTGCACCTGTGGCTCCAGTAGGACCAATGTTTCCTTGAGAACCAGTAGGTCCAGTATTACCGGTTGGACCCATATTTCCAGCTGGACCAGTAGAGCCTGTTGGGCCAGTAGAGCCTGTAGCTCCAGTTGCACCGGTAATGCTGGCTCCGGTAGGGCCAGTTGCACCAGCGGCTCCTGTAGGACCGGTAGCACCCTGTGGGCCTACAGCTCCTGTAGGACCTGTAGCACCGTTTTGGTTATTAATTCCAAGAAGATATACGGAAGGATCGTTACTATCGTCAGACGGCATACCGATCAAGTTTGGTGTATTAACCATAGTAATCCTCTGGGTTAGTAATAGTTACTTGTGCTTTTGTAAAGACCTTACCTGCAAGGTAGGTCTTAACTGTTCCATCAACGTTACTTGTAAGCTGTAGATCCCAATATGCCGTATGAGGAAGGTCTGTTGTTACGGAGCTAGGTAAGTGAATGGTTAGAGTGTCAAGTATACCACCGGTAACTGAAGCACTCTTAGTAATCGTAAATGTAGCTAGTAATAGTGGGCCAACCTGATCCGCAGGTATCTCAGGGAATAGACGAACCTGTGCTGCAGGGGTCCAGTTTGTAAGATCCATGTCAAACTTAAAGGACTCGTAGAAGTCATCACCGGACATGAGCTCAAGATCCTTTGGCTCTGCAGGTCCTGGTGGTGTCGTATCTCCGTAGTTTGGAACAGGTAGATAGACGCGTTGCGGTATAGAGCCGTCGTCCACTTCTTGTGGACGGTATACAGGTACATAACGATTTGTACGGCGGCTGATACGACGTAGGGTAAGAACCTCGATGCGATAGAGACCAACACCCAAAAGTGAGCAAAGCTCTCTGTATTGTTCTTTTCGTTGCTGTACAACTTCCATTAACTGGCGATAACGCTCTGAACGAGGGATACTTACGCCATCTGGAGAAATAATGTCAATATCAAATGCGGCGTCTGTAGCAAGGGTGTACAAGGCCATTGAGGTAGCCAAAATTACAAGTGGATATTCCTCCACAAAAGGCAGGGTAGCTAGGGTTGTTGTAGCCCCATTGCTATCAGTAGCATTGTGCGAATGATCATAGAAAGCCTGGCTAATGTAGTACTGGATTTCTGTATCCGTAAAGTACTTATATGCAACTCCACTAACCTTAATTACAGCATTATTGCTGGGAATAATTCCAAGTTGGAAAAGCCCACTTACCTCTTCTACGGAGGTTGTATTAGACACATCAGTGCCATTAACTGTAACTCTAAGGCTTATTCCCTTGACTGGAGCATAGGGTAGCTGGAATTGGCTTGTAACGCCATCCCCTGTAAATTGTTCTATAAAGGATCGGCCGATGTCACCGATTTCTGTTCTAAGCCTGTTAGACAGGGTTTGAATATTTGCCACTTATCCTCCAACTAGGCTATAGAGGTATGATGCCGTACTATTGATAATTAATCAGGTTAAAAAGTAAAGGCCCACCCCGACAGGAGGGCAGTTGTCGGAGTGGGCGTTCTAGTGGGGTTGCTTATGCGCGGTCGTAAATGTAGCCTTTTTCTTTAAGGTGTTCAGCTACATGTTTAGCAACTTTGTACTTCTGACCGGCTTTAAAGGAGAAGTGATTACCTACTCCAATTGTTACAAAATCTAAATCTTCTGCAACTCTAATAACGGTTGAATCGTCCGCTAGGTCGACTCCTACGCTTTCCACTTCGTCTACTACTGTCGGTACTGGACCGGCTGTCAAGTCTAGGACTTCTGTCTCTAGACGCTGGGCTTCAACTTGGGAAGCGATTGACATTTCTTCTGAGCGCTTTTGAATAGCTTCGATGTTGTCCTTAAGAAGCTGCTCACGCTGACGTCCAGTTACATCTGTTACTTTTGCTTTTGCCACGATTATTATTCTCCTAAGTGTTTGTGTTGGGGGAGGGTTTCAAGGCCCTCCCCCAGTTATTTAATTAGTTGGTTTCTGCGATGATTACAGACTGATCTGTAATAAGGCCAAGACCATAGATTGCGTACCAAGCCAATGCGTGCTCACGACCGAAGTCAAGAATACCGCCATCGCGGAGTTCGACTGGGAGTGAGATAGCGTGACCGAATGCGTTATCTCCAATGAAGATTGCGCTATAGCGATCTGCTGCACCGTTACCGGTAACTGTTGTTGGGGTTGTGTAACCTCCACCAGTTGGGTAAGAGATTGATCCTGGAGCTACTGCTGTGTCGGTTGTGTAACCTGAACCAGCACCACCTGGGGTCTTCTTGACCTGAGTGGTCTCAATGAATACGGTGTCATAGAGACGGCCGACTTCACCGAGCATGAAGTTTCCTGGAGCAGCGTACTTGGTGACTTCAATAAATTCTGAATTGTCACGAAGACGACGTGATTGGTGAGGGTGAACGAAAGCAACATAAGTTTCGCCCAACCGAGGGATGTTCTTGGTTGCGAGGGTCTCTACTGCGTCTTTAACTGTCGCAGTTGTGAGGTATGAAGAACCGGTCAATGAAGCGCGTGATGTTGCTGCGGTTCCATTGTCGTACCAGCTGTTAACACCTGAGATACCTGTGCGATCGTAACCGTAGATGACTGAAGAAGCAGCCATGAGGGTGTCACGAGCCTGGCCATCAAGATAGAGAGCCATGTTACGTCCAAGAAGACGTGATGCTGATGCCATAACGTCATCGAATGATGCGTTAAGAAGAAGCTCTGATACTGCAATTGCATAACCATGTTCTGCAACTGTGATCGAGAACTGCTGTGCTGTCAAAGCGTTAGTTGACATACGGACACCTTCAACAAGAGCTGAAGCGAATCCGAGGTTGTTGTAACGCATGAAGTTGATCTGGAGACCTGGGGCGACGCCTAGCTCAGTCTTCTTAACAGCGAACTGTTCGAAGCGGAGGATAGGCATTGACTGGAAAAGGATTTCCTTTGACCAGATGGTCTGAATCGCCTGAGTCAGCTGGCTGTTAGCGCCAGAATAAGCTGTAGGTGCTGCGGCGAGATTGCCGGTACCTGTTACGGCTGATGCCATGTCGGTTTTACTCCTTAGTTATAAGTGGTTGTTTTCTTACTTACCCAAAAATTCCCTTGCCGTTTGCGTTTAGATTTGGGATCAAACGCGAACGGTATTTTGCATAGTCAGCAACCGACATAGCGGCAATTTGTTCCGCTGTAAACTGTTGTTGATCCGAGTTGTTTTCCAAGGTAGGGGGCAAAGTAGTTCTTGTCCCCGTCATCTCTCGACGCAAACTCTGGGTAGCTGCTTGCGCTGAATCAAGGATACGAGCTGATCGTTCCTTTAACCCTAAGATACTCTGGTCGATTTCATCTTTGGAATTTCCAGAGATTAAATCAAGTAGCTCAGGAAGAATATTATCTTGCTCCTGTTGAAGTCGTGCAGTGCGGTATTCTGTTAGTTCTGAATACTGACGCTCACGATCTAGGAGTAGGAAAGCTTTTTCACGCTCTAAGCGTTCTGCTTCCAACTTCTCCGCCCACTCTCGTTCTTTTGTTTCGAGAAGACTGCGGACATCCATCTCAGCTTCTGCCTTCTTACGGGCGTCTGCTTCTTGCTCGACACGGGCACGTTCTGCCTCAGCGAGTCGTTCTTCACGGTCCTTCTTAAGGATATTTAGTTCTTCCTTAAGCGAGTCAATTTGAGGGTAGAGCTTTGATTTCTCTTGCTCACGGACCTTACGAAGGTCTTCCTCTGTGTATGACTTTCCTGACTGTGATTGGACGGGTGTAACGGTTTGAGTGTTTTCTACTGCTGAAGTTACTTCGGCCTGGAAGGCTTCTTGTGCTACAGCTGTATCAACAACGGTTGCCTGTTCTGACATAGTTATTCCTTAGGTTTAAGAGGTCGTTGTCCGAATGAGTATCACGATGACCTGCGGATTGATTCAGTGGTGTATAGCCTTTCAAATATTGCGGTATTTGTCTGGCTAAACTATTTATTACCCTTCAGGATACTTAGAGTCCTGACTGGTATCATCTTCGCCACTTCTAGCCTTTGGAAGTGTTGTTCCGTAGGCCTTGGTGACCAAGTCGTTGGCCATCTGGTCTAGAGTCTCCGCCTCAAATGGGGTGATTACTCCAGGTTGTCCAGAAGGTCCAGGACCGGTTCCATCTCCAGGCTCTGCTCCAGGAGGTAGTTCTCCACCACCGTCTGGCATGATGCCCGTTAGAGATGCAATAGCTGCGTTGACTTGAGCCTTTAGTAGGTTGAGTGCGCCGTCAGACTTGGCATCCTCAATAAGCTCAGTGCGGATTTCTTCAAGCTTAAGATCTGGGAACTCCTCACCAAGAGCACGTAGAGCGCCCTTACGGCTCTCTAGGTTCATAGACATCTTGGTCTGGATCTCACTAAGAACAATAAGCTTATCAAGAGGCAATGGCTGTGGGAAATGTACATACGACTGATAGGTCATAGGATCATTTGGATCAAGCTGTGGTAGCTGATCTCCACGGATAGGGCCATTAAAATCTGGGTTATATGTAAATAGCTGAGGTTCTTTAAGACCAATGGTTAAAAGAACTAGCTCATTAATGCGACGAAGTCCTTCACCATATTGAATTACCTTCTGCTGGTATCGATTCATCAAAGGCTGGAACTGAATAGCAAGGGCGGTTCCAGAGGTATTAGAGATGGGTTGAATCTGACCCAATGCAGTTTCTGGTACACCGATCATCTCATGCATTGATCTTTTAACTGTTTCTAGATATTTCATGGCGCCTTCTAGACCTTGGCCGCCACCTTCTAGGTTAAAGACTTGGGCGTCTTTAGGAAGACCGCCCCAGACCTTCTTAGGTCCCTTTTCTAGGGACGAGGCCTTAGCACCGGTAATAACTGTAACGGGTGCCGCATGGTAGTTAATGATGTCTGCGATATCAGTAGCAACTTCGTTATACTGACGGTTTAGAACAATTAGGTCATGGCAATCAGAAAGTCCCCAAGGGGATCCTGAAACACGTACGTTAGGGATATGAATAATTGGGACTACGCCAATTGGGTTTGGACGTGAGTCAATGAGCTCATCGTTGATGTACTCTTCAATGCGGTCATCTGTAAGGATTTCTGTATAGGTGTAAACCTGACGAGTTCCCTCTAGAGACGTGCCCCAAAAGCGGTACTTAAGCTTAAAACGAATAAGTCTTGAACGATCATGTGGGTGAAACTCTGGAAAACAGAATGAAGCGTTTAGTGGAAGGACACGTACCTTACCCGGATGCTGACGACCAACGGTATCTTTAAAAGGCTCTTCATAGGCTACTTTAACAAAGCAGTCTCCTGATACGCCGCCTTGTTGACCCATCTCCCAGAGTACGCCATGCTTATCATTATCTACTTCCCAGACTCTTTTTAGAATGTCTGGAACTATTGCCTCTGTTGCATGTGGGCTGCGGAAAGCTGCTCCACGTCCAAATGTAAAGTTAATTATGTAATCTGTAAAGGCGCGGTAATAGTTATAAACCATCTGTGATTCGCCAAGCTCGCGGCGATAGGGCCAGTGGTGTCCTAAATACATTGCCCAGTTAAGAGAGTAGCGATTTAGACGTGGACCATGAACTTCAAATTCTTCATCAGCAAGCTCTACAAGTCCCAGTGGGGAAATAGAGATAGTTAGGTCAGAGGACGCAGCTCTATAAGACGGAGGACTAAAGTCAATGCTCATTTATTAAACTAATCCTGCCTTCTTCTTTTCGCGTTTTTTCTCTGCAATTTTAGCTTTTTGTTTCTTAAGAGCTTCTGCCTTAGGATCTGGAATTTCTATAGGACCCCAAGTCCCGCCTCTTCGTTCATATTCCTTTGTAGCCCAACTAGCAACCGCTCTATTCATTGGGTGTTTAGGATTCTTAGGCGGATACTTAGCCTTCGCTTCACGAAGAACTTGGTTCCAAAGTTTTTGATTTGAAGCTGTTGCCAATTTTTATTCCCCCTAATAGATGGCCCCGGTCTCGGAGAAGGGGTACAAGACCGGGAACCAACTATAAGTATATCTTACTTAGTCGTTAACTTGTGCTGGGTTGGGACGCTGATAGCGACCACCAGAACGTACAACCTCATCGAAGGTAGCTTCTGAGTAATCAGTGAAGCTGCCATCTTCATACTCTGAGATGTAGGTAGGTGCTTCTACCCATGCAGCAGAACCGACGTGAGCGCGCTCGCCCATTGTCTCTGCAGCCGGCTTCTCGAATACGTTAGTGTTGTGGTTAGGACGACCAGCAGGGGTGTCATATCCCTGGTTAATTCCAAGCTGGAAGTCATTAGGTACATCTGTATCTGTTGCTACACCCTCTTCAAAACGAAGAGGTCCACGTAGACCAGGTGTCGCTGGGCTAAACTTACGCTCGTAAGTATTGCCAGGGCGCTCTGGGAACGATGGTGTTGGGGCAATGTTTTCTGCCATTTTTATTTCTCCTATAGGGTTGAGATTGAGGGCCTCAGGTGTAAGTCTGGACCTATTTGGTGTATTTTTCGCCCTAAACTCCCCGTAAATTAAAAGAACGGAGAAGAGCTAACTTCCACAGTTGGCATAACCAACTCTTGAGTCAGGGAACATGCCAAGGCCAAGGAATCTACAAAGTCATCGTGGGCGTGAGCCTCTTCTGGGGCAGCTACCAAAAAGTTAGGGCCCTTGTATTGAACTTCGGCATCTGTCATCTGTTGGTAGAAACGCTTCCAAATACGGAGTCGGCGCGTCTTAGCGTGAGCTGGCCAGGATATTAGCTGACGTTGAATTAGGGCTTGCAGGTGTTTCCAACGCTTGGATTGCTCGGTAGGGCTAGAAGTAATAGACATAACTTCAGCTCTAGGAAGAAGCATCTTTAAACGTTGGGCTACGGCATCTCCCACACCGTTGGCATCAACCGCTACAGCATAGACATCGTAGTTTCCTAAGAAGTTTACAATCTGGAAGTATTGCTCTTCCCAATCATCTCCCTGGATCTCTAGCCAGTTAAGGACACGATGGTCGTAATACCCGAATTCATCCGGACGATCCCAGTCAACCCATACGACTGTAACTACAGTGGAGTCCATCTTACGTGCCGGATCAATTCCAACAACAACCGGAGACATGTGGTATGACTTTTGGATCTCCTGTGAAGTATCTCCAAGGTCATCCATAACCGAACCCGTTACGAACATACCGCGCTCAAGAAGCCATTTGCAGTTGTACGATAGCTGGAACTCATCGGAGTCCTCACCAATACGGAGCATTTCCTTTTTAATAAACTTTTCATAGTTAGGGTTGAACTTTGCAACGTCTTTCCAGTCCCACTGGAAGTGATTTTGCTTAGAAGTTCTTCCAGTCTGACGTCGTTTATTAAACTGGATTGATCGGTAGAAGTTGTTCTTATGGGTAGTTGGAGTGCCAGTTTTTACCAAGGTAGCATTGTAATAAGCTCCCATAGGAGCAATTGACTTAGAAACGATAAAGTCATCAGCTTCTTGGCACTCATCAATAATTATGAGATGGAATGACTTAGATTCAATCTTAGCTCGTGGGTTGGCGGTCATCATCATTAGGGATGATCCTGAGTTCTTTAGACGGATGTTTCTAGTAACTCCCGGACTTTTAGCCGTAGTGTCATCAATTTCTGGGTCGCCAAGTACCTCTAGTGCCTGCTCACTTGTAAGCCGAGATACTGTTCTTGCATACAAGGTTTCTGCCTGTGCCTGGACTGGGGCAAACATGCCTACCCAAATGCCATCCCCAAATTTACCCAAAAGATCTGGGTACATCTTGGCTAGGCGTGGAAGGATCACCATAAGAGTCGCCACGGTATCCGCAACAGTTTCAGACTTTCCAGACTGACGTGAGGCAAGGGCAGTAACTTCCTCGCCGTCATTAATGATTACAGACTCAATAATTCTTCTAGCAAGAGGCTTTTGGTAGGGATGAAGATCGTGCCCTACAAGAAGCTTCATAAAGGACATGATTTTGTCTACAAGTGAATTAACGAACTCTCTAGATAGCTCATCAAGCTCATCGTCTTCTTCTTCAAAGTCTTCTTCATGAAGGGGAGTGAAGTCATCAGAATCGTCAGAATCATCGGAATCAAAATCATCTTCAAAATCTTCTTCGTCATCGAACTCTTCTTCTTCGTCATCGTCGTATTCATAAACGCTCTCCATGTCAAAATCGGAGGAAGAGTCGTCCTCTTCTTCGAAGTCATTAAATTCAAAATCCTCACGCATTTTCTTCTCTCCGACTAATGGTATTTAGAGCCTCGAATAGGACTTCTGCAGCCATGGTAGCCTCTTTTAAATGAAATGAATCTTGGTGCTTACGCCAACCTGAGATATTGCGTGCTACGTCATAGATAGAACTTTCAGCCCAAGCAGCTAGATCATCATTGCTAAGGTACTGAATTCGCTTTTGAATACGGCTAAGTTCGCGCTTTACCGACTTACGCCTCTTGAATTTTAGACTTATCATCCTCTGCCCCATATCGTATAGTATCCCAGTTTACCTCATCCAACTTTAAACCCCGTCCATTGACTGCATAGGTTAAGGCCTCTGCCTCACTGAAACCAGTCTTTTTCCATTTAGCAAGAACTACCCCCCTTGTTGTAAAGGGAACTCGAATAGCAATCCCCTTACCATGTCTAAATGGGGGATCGATCTCTTGACTTTCAGCTTTTTCCCATAGCTCTTTTGGCTTAAATCCATAATTTATAGTGTGCCAATAAAATGAGCCGATATCGTGTGTCTGTGCCATTAGCTAAGTGCTTTTCCAATCTGAGCAGTTCTATAGGCTCTATGAGCTAGATGTTGTAGCTGAGGTGGAATATCTGCCTGACTTGCGTATCCTCTAGGCTTTCCATCAAGTACGTCCCTAATATATCTCCACTTAGTAGATAGATTTCTGAAGGTAATCCATTCCCCCACAGTAACGCTGTAGTAGTTATAGATAACCCCAGTACTAAATATGATAGTTAAAACCTGGCGCTCTTCATCAAAAGCTGCGGCAATGGTTCTTGGCCTATCAATTTTACTGGTAGGGGTTGGTGCTTGAACATCTGCACCGGAGAAGTTTGCTGGTGCATGAAGCTCTGCATCATCGCCTTCAATTAAGTCAGCAGCGTTTTCAGCCCAATATTTTCTTTGGTCATACCTAACATCAATAAGATTTGTTGTTTGACCAGGATTTGTCATACCAAATGTCTGCTCAGCCTCAGTTAGGTATCTTTTACCCTTCATTATGTGGCGTTGCATCTGAGTGCTAAGGACCTGATCTGTTTGAGCCCTAACCTGCTCTAAGATCTCATTTTGACTCATGCGCGAAGAGTTTTGTGCCAGGGCTTCTTGAGCCAAGCGCATAGTTCTATCGGCTAATGAATCAGTCATTGTTATTCCTCACAAATGTGGGTTTCTAGTTGAGCTTCACTAACTAGCATTGTACATTCGTTACAACGAAACCAACGGGTAGGTTTAAAGTTATTTTGAGCAGTACCGTCTACAGAATCAGCGACGTTGCCGTCATCACCCTGTCTTGGATACTCCCTTATTATTTTTGGTTGAGCCAGTACTTCCGGTGGAAACGGACCCTGTGGAGGGCGCACTTGGCTTGGGACTGGATGTGCTTGTTTCGTTATTATTCGTTCCACTCGCATCTTGTTTCCTCAATTCTCGAAGTTCTTCAAGCTTATCTTCAGGCCAATCAAGTGGCTCGTCAATGAGGTATGAGACGTTATCTGGGAGTGTGCGCTTATTTATAAACCATGGAAGGTGGAGATCACAAAACTGCTGATCAGCACCACTAGGGTTAGCGACGTCATAGATAGCTCTACTATCACACATGTTACATTTGACCGATTTGTCCATATTTACTTCCTCTCGATTAACCTATTTTAACCCATAATAACGGTTGCTGAACCCCTGTAACTACTGCTACGGTATACCCATGGCCTGGGAAACTGGGCCATCACGCATCTACGTAACAAAAGGATTGCAGCCCGAATTTGGCAGACAGACGCTAAATTGCCTCCTATAGGTGAAAGATATAGGGTGGTTAGGATTGGTCCTCTAGCCTAGGAGATAGTGTGTTTATAAATGCAAAAAATAGAATATTTTGTCTCATCTTTGCAGCACTCACCTGCATCGCAAATACGGCATACGCCTTACCAGCTACTGTAGTAAAACCAGTAGCCCATAAAGTAGCCGTAGATCCAATCACAGCCTTACTAAAGGCCAAAACCCTAACTAAAGCTCAGCTCCTTTATTTACTCAAATATGTGGGTTTTAAAGGTCAAGCGCTTCGTGTTGCCTACGGGGTTGCTATGAAAGAGTCGCAAGGACATCCTGGAACTCACAATCTCAACCCTAGAACCGGTGATGATTCTTATGGACTATTTCAGATCAATCTATACGGTGCTTTAAAGTACCGGGTTTCCTACTATTGCTTAAAGTCTAGGAATGCCTTAAAAAATCCCCTAGTTAACGCCGAGATTGCCTACTCCATGAGTGGTCACGGCAAGGACTTCAGTCCTTGGCACGTTAACTATTACAACCGGTATAGAACCGACAACTATGCCGTTAATGCCTTCTTAAAGACGGTATAAATGAAAAAGCCCCCGATATTCGGGGGCTTCTTCTTTTTACGGATATTATCCGTTAATGTTTCCTGCTGGGTTAGTTGAGGCATCGTGGAACTTGTAAACTGTGATTGTAACAGAAGTGCCCTGAGCGATGCTAGAAGCACCAGCCGCAATGCTCTGGCTGTATACAGTGTCGTGGTTTGCAAGTGTTGCACCAGAGGTGCGAGTAGCGATTACTACGTCAAGGCCAGCAACGTGTAGGGCATCTTCTGCACCCTGTACGTTATTTCCAATAACGTTTGGAACAGTTACATATGAAGCACCAGAAACAACGCCTGAACCGCTTACATAGGTAATTGGTGACCAAGGCATCTGACTTGGAAGTACACCAGACTGTGCGTCTGTTGATGGGTACGAGTTCCAGCCCTGATATGCAATAACATGGTTATCTGGGGCTACAGTGTAGGAAAGCTGATTAAGAGTTACTGTGGTGTTATTTTCTGTAAGGGTTGAGCTTGGATATACAGAGTATCCTGACCATCCGTGGTTCTGAGCTGCGTTGTTTGCAACGACTACAGAAGCTCCGGATCCGGTACGGGCCTGATCTGGTTGGATAGGGAAGTTACCCCATACAAAGTCAACGGCTACGTTTCCGCTATTATCTACTGGGAGTGTCATTTATTACCTTTTCTCTAGAGAGTTTATAATCCCATGCGCGTAGGGACTAGATAAGTTTATCTAGCAATCCCAAGCACGTCTTGCTTTATTTAGACGGCTATTTGGGTCCTTAGCGGCTTTTGGAAACATCTTTGCTTGACCAGCAGATCTGGCACAATAGGACTTACGACGAGCAGCTGACTTTTTAGACTTTGCTGCTTCTTCCTTTTTTACTGGAGGTTTTAGGTTATGCCCCTCTTTTTTAGCAGAAGCGCGGCCAGTAGCATTTAAACCACCATTAGGATTTTGGCCAGCTTTACGTGTCCAGGCTGGAGATTTTGCAGCCGCCTTCTTAGCTGTTTTTGCCATATTCTTCCTCCAAGTGCTTTTCTTCACACCATCGTGCTAATGATGCAACGACATACGATTTACCACAGATCTCACAGACCCAGGGATTTTTTGGCATATGTCTTAGTATTCGTAGTCTTCAGGACTCTTTTCAATAGCTTTTTTATTTTTTCTTAGGTCACGCTTAGCTTCAGCTTCCATAGCGCTCCAGTCAACTTCACCCTTTTTCAGACCTTCAAGGTCATCCATGCTAAAGGCACGATGGTTGACGTTAGAATGAGGATTAGACTTCACTTTGCCTTCTTTCCAGCTCTACGCTTGTTCTCCTTGGCTACGTTTTTGCCGTGGGACATGGTCCTAAGATTACCACTAGAATCGTTATTCTTATTGTTATCAATATGGTCTACGTCAACATTACGTGAAAGTTTCTTTCCACGACTCTTTTCAACCTTGTGGCGAGCTGCATTAGTGGTGGTAGTCTTCCATTCCCCATTTTCTTTATAGTGTTTTACCACTATAGGGCGCCCACCATTTTGCTTAGAGCCCTTATAAACCTTGCCACCGCCTACAACTTTTTCTTTTGACTTAGCCATCGATATCCTTTCGATACGCTGGTCGTGGTTCTGGGCCGCAGTTGCGGCGAACGTGGTCAACTGACTTAGCGCCAATGACTTTAAGGTTATTCTCCATCGCAAATTGACTTAAGCTAATGCGACTATCATGTAAATCTGGGCGTGCTTTGATCTTTTCTCCACACTTATCACAGGTCCAGCTGTGTACTTTCTCATCAGGGTGCCATACATAGTCACCCTGATTAGCAGCTTGAACAGCTAGGGACATGCCCTTTCTTACAGGTTTACGCTTTCTTGGAGCCATCGTCTACCGCAGTAAACTTACTAAGCACCTTATTAGCAAGAGTCTCAGCTCTTACCTTCTTGGTGTTATTGCCTCCACCGCGTTGCTCCTTGGCTTCTGCCTTCTTCATACTCTGCTTAGCTGTAGAGCGCTCTTTAATCTCAGTTTCTGTACCGATACGGCGCTTACGATGCTCAATAGCTCCGGAAGTAATCGTCTGCCATGGCTTTGGATTTCCGCGCTTCCCACCACTAGCTTCGTGAGATTGATGCTCTAAATGTGCCATACGCATTACGTGAACAGCGGTGTTATGATCAAGCTTATTCTTTTGAGCAAAATCCTTAATATAGCTGTTAAGGTACTTTGGCTCAATAGGTGAATCACCCTTTTCATGCTTTACACGGATATTCTGCTGAATATGCCACTTCTTATCTTCAACTGTTCCCTTTATGCTTTGAGGGGTTTCATAAACTTGCTTAGCTGTCTGAAGCTCAATATGCCCTGTTCCACGAAGTTCACCAGTGACTGGATCCTTTTTGCGACCAGTTAATCGTACTGGGTGGTTTCCTGCTGCCTGAACTTGTTCAGTCAAACGTGGGGCACCAATATCAGCCTTAACAGTTTTAGGGGTTTTTGTAAGATCTGGATTATTTACATCCCCAACAACCTTACTAAATTTAGGCCCTGAACGATATGTGACTTTCTTATCAAGACCAGAACCGTCTTTAGATACAACTCTTGAATCTAGAGCAGAATCGCCTTCTCCAGACTTAATAGCTTCTCTAAGAGTCTTTGTCTGTTTAGGTTCTTGAATTAATTTAAATGCTGTTTCAGCAAGCTTTGCACGACCAGGAGTTCCCGGAGCCATAGAAGTTGCTTTTTCTAACAAAGAGCCCTTCAACATATCGCGTTCAGCATCAATGCGTCCCGCACGAGTTCTAGCAAGCTTATCTGTATTTTCAATCTTAGAACGCTTACGCTCATTTACAGCGGCAGCTGCTGCCGGATTTCCTTCAAGCTGCTTTGCATAATTGTTACGAACACGCCCTCTTTCACGCTCTTTTTTACTAATTTTTCCATTTTTGCTCTTTTTAGGCTCAGGAGATAAAACACCCTTTTTAATACGGTATTCTTGACGACGTCGAGCTTGCTTCTCTCTACGACTTCCAACTGCCGGTGCAGCGCCTACTGCTGGAGCAACATTACCTAGATCTAAGATTCCAGCTTTACCATCACCAGGAAATACCTGTGCGCCACCAGTTGATGTTACGTTGGTTCTTCCAGTCTTTTTGTTGTAAGTCTTTTTTACCTTTAAAGACTTAGTTGTTCTGTTCTTTGGAGCCTGACCAGGTGCAGCAGTGCCAGACTCAGCAGCGGGAAGACTTACGCTTTTACCACTAGCTTGTTTAATAGCGTAGTCTTTTGCAAAACGCTTTAATTGACGTTGTGTACGCTCTTTCTTTTGATTTGGGGTAAGGTCTACTTTAGAGGCCTTTTCATCACGTGCAGCCGCACGCTTTGCTGTTTCCTTTAAAAGTTCTTTATCGTTAGCTACAAGGATATTTTGAGCTTTTTCTTTTTCAGTACCTACTAGGGGTTGAATGCTGCCACTTCTAGTAACACGCGATAATCCCATTCCAAGCTCTTTTTCAGCTTGGCGACGCTTTGCCTTCTTTTCTACAACAGGAAGTACAGACTGGTGATCCGCATTAGACTTGTGCTTATAATCTTTTTCTTCAAGCTTTAATGGCTTTGCTTTAACCGTTTTGCCTGAGACAGTTCTGGCAGCCCTTTTATCGGCAGCATTTAGCTCCTCTGCAGCTTTATTACGGCTAATAGCATCGGCTTCATTTTGAGCTTCGCGCTCTTCTTTAGATGGGCGTTCTAATACGTGCACAGACTCTTTACGATAGTCTTCAGGAACAGCCATACCAAGCTGACGACCCTTATAGGCATCACGTGCTTGCGCCTTTGCCTTCTCCGTCTTTTGCTTCATTACGCGGTTGCCGCTTTTTGCCATTAGATTGTTCCTCCGGTGCTTTTCTTAGAAGTCGTTGCTTTTTTAGCTGTAGTTGCTTTCTTTGCTGCAACAGGTTTGGGGAGTGTAACCTTACCCGCAGCTTGGGCTTTCTTCTTAGCGTACGCCTTACCGGCAGCGCTTTGAGTATTATTTCCTTCACCATCGAAGGTTGGCCCACCATTAAAACCAGGAGATGATGGTTCTGCAGGTGGGGGAGTTATCTTTCCAGAATTCTTAGCAGGAAGACCTTTAGCTTTATTATTTGTTTTCTTTCCACCAACAGGGGGAGTAATGTTTGATCCAGGGTTTTTTGTGGCAGGTGTTGTTCCTGCACCCTTACCCTTTTTCTTATTACCCATACCAGCAGCTGCATCATTTTGCTTTTGTTTAAATTTAAGTTCTTGAATTTCTTTCTTTAAACGAGTGTTTTCAACAAGATCAGCAGAATAACCTGTACCACCACCGGCAGCAAACTTACCTGCTTTTGCTCCACGACGGGTTGTTCTTTTTAATTTTCCTGTTTCAGGATCTTTAGACCAATCAGATCCATGTTGTTTCATCCACTTATCTGCAACAGAGTAATCACTATTGTTCTTCATATGATGGAGTGCAGCATCTGCAGCACGTTGTTTAATCATAGAGTCATCACGACGGTTTTGACGGTAATCAAATTCATGACGATCTGCAAGTCGTTCGTTAGCATCTTTGTAGGCGCCTAGTGCAGCGCCCATAATGCCGCTTACTAGATTGCCGCTTCTGCTTGAGGCCCGGACCATGTCCTGACCGCCGCCGCTACCATATGGCATCTACCCGAATCCTAACTCTCAGTATTCTAGAATTTTAGCAATACATCCGCGTTCTGTAAGGGCAGAAGCAAGGTCTTTGTAATGATGCATGCAAAAGTACAGCTCCCCAAATGGGAAGTTGCATTGGACTAGCGCTCTAGCTGAGCACCGGTCACATTCCTGGCGCTGCTGCTCCTGCTGAGGCGTCGCCTCCAGCGCTAGCGGCTCCTGTAGTGGGGGCACTAGTTTCTCCAGCTTCCGTGGCAGAGGATTCCCCCGCCTCATTTGCTTCCTCACCTGAGGTAGCGGTTGTCATTGAGCCTTCAATTGCTTGTCCAGTAGTCCAAAAGGAAGAAAGGGTTGGCACAGTGACGCCAGCAATAACAACGGGAGGGCGTTTCTTAGGATGCTTTAATTGATCATAGTTAAGTGCCATAGGAGAATACTCTCAGAGAAAAGGTGATTACGCTCTCTGAATGTGAGTAATAACTGGAGGCATGCAATAAGCATTCCACTCAGTGGAGATTTCAATTGATTTGCGAATAATCTTTTCGGCGGCTTCAGGTGTACGTACCTTTTCAATGCCTTGTGCAACCATAGCACCTAGTGCAATTGATCCACCGGAGCCACCGTTATAAATTCGGCGGGCATCTCTGTCCCAAGAATAGTCTTGGAAGATCGGATAAATGATTCCTTTGACTGCAACGAGCAGTGCAGAGTCTGTGTATGCGGCCTCACCATCATCTTTGGCGTCATAACCTGCATCCATATACAACTTACGCATTGACGGAATGAATTTTCTCGTCATAAAGATGTCAATCTTGTTCACATCGGTAGTCGCGGGCGGTTTTGGCGGGACCCAACCTTGTTGAACTAGGTTTCCACCACGGGAAGCGCCGGTTACAGCAAAGATGTAGGGGCCATTGATAGATATTTTTGGGTTTCCAAGAACAAATACTTCTCCTGAATCATCGGTAGCTCGTGAATCCGCTCCGATTACAGCCCATCCATCACCTTGAAACGCGGCAAGAGTTGTCATTACAGCCCTCTCTAGTAGTTATTGATAGTCTAGCAGAGATACAGACTATTGACCGCCCCAGCCACCACCACGAAAGATCACAGCGGGAGGGGTGTATTGCTTGGTCATGACACCTTGGCAGCTAGTACAGTAGATCGTATCGGTTGCAGAGGAGGAAATGTGCATCTCTACGACCGAATCACAC
>Ga0164297_10001323_pt1 | contig 26673 bp, 18 predicted proteins | sample GEODES058metaG_FD_113539 | JGI IMG/M metagenome (GOLD analysis project Ga0164297, IMG submission 113539) | Dystrophic lake water microbial communities from Trout Bog Lake, Wisconsin, USA - GEODES058 metaG | ecosystem: Environmental > Aquatic > Freshwater > Lake | place: USA: Trout Bog Lake... | reverse complement strand
TCGTATTGGTTAATTGATGAAATACGGTTGGGGGTAAAAAGACAGCTTGGCCTTCTTTAATTGTTTGTCTTTCTTCTCCGACGCAAATTTCTCCCTCCCCTTGTAAAATCATATAGATTTCTTCCTGCTCTTGATTATGCCAAGGGACTTGTCCTCCGTTGGGCTCTAAAACAACAACCCCCATCGCAAAACCTTTAGCAGGAATAGGCTGACCAGCTTGACCAACCATGCCGCGCGTCCAGCGCCTTGCTGGAAACGTGCGACCAGCTATCGTTTTAAGATCAGCGATTATCATAGGGTATAAGATAAGACTCTGAGGCTAGTCTTAGCTCAGGTCAAAACGGAAAGTATTCCAATCTAAATACAAAATCGCACTAGGCGCTTAGACCTGCCCTAACGAGAAGCGCCTGAATGTCTGGGTCCCTACCCATAAAGTCTCTAAAGAGTTTTGCAGGATCTTCTGCATTTCCCTTAGAAAGAATTGTTCTAACAAAATCGGCTCCTGTTTTTGGATTAAAAATACCTTCTTTTTTAAACCGTGTGAAGGCATCCGCGTCTAGGACCTCGGCCCACTTATAGGAATAATACCCAGCTGCATAGCCTACCGGATCTGCAAAGACATGCGTAAAGCGCTTAATCACCGTAGGTGCGGGTGGCTTAGTTGGGATTAAGTGTTTTTCTACTTTAGACCGAAGGAGCGGTTCTACATCGCTTAGGGTACTAAATTCTGAGGTGGCTATGTGGAGTATCAAATCCATCTTGGCTAAGGCCACTTGTCGCATCGTCATGGACGCAGACCTAAACTTTTTAGCAGCCATCATCTTCTTAAAAAGATCATCTGGGATGACTTCTTTTGACTGATAGTGCCTTGCAAAAAGATCTAAGCTTTCTTTTTCCCAGCACCAGTTTTCCATGATCTGTGAAGGTAGTTCAACAAAGTCCCATGCGACATTCACCCCGTTAAGCGATTTAATTTCAACTTCACCCAGCAAGTGATGTAACAAGTGCCCAAATTCATGGAAGATGGTTTCTACTTCGCGGTGTGTTAAGAGAGCGGGTGCATCTGAAGAAGGTGCTGTGAGATTTCCGCAAATAAGTCCTAAGTGAGGTAAACGACTTCCCTCTGGTTTAGGACCTCCTGTGATTAAATAATTCATCCAAGCTCCTTCCCGTTTAGATTCACGGGGATGCCAGTCTGCATAGAACGATCCTACATGAATCTTGGCCTGATTTCTAATTTCATAGAATTTAACTTCAGGGTGCCATACTTCGACATCTTTTCTTTCAGTGATCGTTAAACCAAATACGCGAGTTGCTAATGTAAATAGACCCGAAATCACCTGGTTTACTTCAAAATAAGGTCTTAAGGCTTCTTCATCGAAAGCATAGTTACTTTGGCGCAGTTTCTCAGAATAAAACGCTATTTCCCAGGGAGCTAAAGGTGCGACTGGAGTTTTTTTGTATGCGGCTTTAAACGCTTCTAACGTGGCACACTCTTCCTTAAAGGCTTTTCCTGCACGCGTACCAATATCCTCAACAAAGGAAAGCGCAGCCGCTCCCTTTTTAGCCATACGCCTTTCTAGAACAAGATCTGCAAAGTGTGGCTTTCCAAGGAGCGCTGCCTTCTCTGCTCGAAGGGATAATATCTTAGCAATTAAAGGGGCGTTATCATAAGGAGCCACGGCTCCTACTTCGACAGATGCACGCCAGAGCGTTTCTCTTAATGCATCATCTTCTAGATAGGTCATGAACGGCTCCATCGAAGGAGCATGGAGTGTGAAACGCCACGCTGGCTTTTCCTTTGTTCCTTTATTTTTTGCATTAGCACTTTCCAGAGCTGCCCGTTTAGCATGCTCAGGTAAGCCTTTAAGGCGTGACTCATCTTCAACGATAAGTTCAAACGCATTTGTTGCATCTAAGACATGCTCAGAATACTTCTGCGTTAATTCAGCTAACTCGGTTTGAAGGGATTCTAAACGGATGCGCGATATTTCAGGTAAATCTGCACCTGCTTCTTTAAAATCAGCAAGGGTTTCATTTAAAAACCGAAGATGAATTCCTTGTAATTTGTTAGCTTCATCAGACTGAGCAACCTGTTTTATGCGGCTCCACAAAGCGGGGTTTAGTCGAATTTTTGCATAAAAAGCAGATACGAGTGGTAGCATCGCATTGTAGGCTTTTCTCAGTTCTGGAGAATCTGAAACCGACTGTAAGTGCGATACTTTACCCCATGCTATACCAAGAGGCTCAAGAGCCTCTTCGAGGGCTAGAAGCGTATTTTTATAAGTAACACGTTCCAGGCTTTGGCTTGCAATCTGACCGATGGCTTTCTCTGCGTCATGGAGAGCCTGATTAATCGAGGCCTCAACGGATGAAGCAGTTAATATCGACCAGCGAATTTCAAAGGATGGATCTAAGTAAGTAAAATTAGACACAATATATTTCTGAACTATACTAGGATTAGATAGCCATCAATAAATGGGTTAAATGCTTAATTTCGTTAAAAATCAGTTATTTTAAAACATGAATTTCTGAAATTGACTTAGGAATTGCGAAAGAAAAACCCTGCGTATTAGAACCAATTTCTATTTTTTTAGATGCGCTAAATGGAACTTCATTATTAGAAACTACAATTTGATGATCAATCAGTACTTCCGTATTACTTGAACCAAATTTGATAGTAATGAGACGATTAATTATAGATTCATTTGGAAGCTCTTGGCTAAGTGTTGGATAACTACCCCAATGATCTATGCCTATTTGGCTAGTAGTAACACTACTGTGCTTGAGAAAAACCATATCACCATGACCATGGTACCCTAATACTGCAATCGGCTCTACAGTTTTAACTGGTAATTGCACTACCTCTACAATTTTTAGAGTGATAGATTTATTTTCTAAATTTAAGCAGAATAAAGGAACTATTATAATTATAAATACGTAAGGCAGTACGTGATAAATTAGTTTCTTACTAGGATTATGTCCTTCAGCGTTAATCTTAAACCAATTTCTTAAAATATAATTTACAGGTTCAGAAAAAGTTAAATGCAATAAAATAGCAGTAATAAATATTACAGAAATTTGCCAAAAAAGATTCTGAATTCCATATAAGTAAAGAATCTCACGCAGTGGCATATGAATTAAGTACAATTCATAGCTAATGACTCCAGATGCGCTTATGGGAAATAGTAGATAGAAGCTGCGCTTTAAACTTATGCCTAGTTGCGACCCAATTAAATATAAAGCAGCTCCTATTGAGCAAAAAAGGGTATACCCATGAGTTTCAAAAGGATTACTTATCAGTACACAAAAACAAATAATCCCAAGGCCAAATAAAATTAAAATCCATCTAGCAGTAGCAATACTCGCGTTACTTCTAAAAAGAGTCAGATAGTAAGGCTTTGCTAAAGCAGAAATGCATCCCAACGCCAAATAATCTACATTCGCTAGTGTAGAAAATGGCGAAACCGTATTCGAATATTTTAAATAAATGATAGATGATAATATTACTAAAAAAATCCATATTATAGATCCAACACCAGTTAACAAAATACACAGCAAAGGAAAAAATAAATAAAACATCTCCTCGACAGATAAAGACCATAAAACATTCCATGAACCAGGAAGAACAGTTCCCATTATTTCGTTAAAACGAAATGCAAGAATAGCTGTAACTCCTCTAATTAAATTATTTGAAGTATTTACGGTGAACTGGGGTAATCCATATAAATTAAAAAAAACAATGCTGAGGATACAAAGAATAAGCATTGGCATTATCCTTGAAAACCTAAACCACCAGAATTCCGATATATCAATATTAGGTAAACTACCGTAGCGTCTCACTGTCATTGATGTGATTAAAAAACCAGATATTACAAAAAAAACGACTACCCCATAATACCCCATTCCTTGTGTAATATCATTTAAGCCACGACTAAATACATGATACTTACTCGTATTCACCACATTACCCAGTAAATTAAAATGCGAGAATACTACCATGCATATGGATAGCCCCCTTAATACATCAATCAGGCTATTCCTATCTGAAGACAATAATTTCCCTTTGTCTCTAATCAGTTTAGCGCAGTTAGATAAAAGATATGTCATTAGTAACTTATTACTAATGAAGTATACCAATAGCTACCTTTAGTTCTTGTTAAGAATATCTATTAGCTTCTTTAAAAACAGTTACTTAAAAATTACAATTATCTCATATACAATAACTTATAAGTTATTGTAGTAATTATATCAATTATTTCAGTCTTAACTTTAAATTAAGCAGTCCGAACCAAGTCATTTTTAGCAAAATGAACCCATGTCTAAAGCGGGATATATTTGTTTCACCATAAGTACGATCTTTATAGCGAATAGGAATATCCCGAATCTTTAAGTTTAAAAGTGAAGAACCAAAAAGCAGATTGAAATCACCAAAGGGGTCAAAATTTCCAAAAGGTGCTATACGTATTAGTAGTCTTTCATAATCAGACTTAAGAATCATTTTTGTACCGCAAAGACTATCCTTAACCGTTTGTCCTAAAATAAAGGATAATGCAGATGCAAAAAACTTATTACCTAAATAATTAAGAAAACGCATTGCTTGTTTTTCCATGGGATAAACCAGACGGCTCCCGTTAGCAAATTCAGTATCTCCAGCAATTACCGCATTAAAAAACTTTGGAAGATCTTCAGGAGGAGCAGTAAGATCTGCGTCTTGGATAACAAGCACTTGCCCTTGAGCGACTGAAAAACCTGTAAAGACAGCATCCCATTTACCTTTGCCAGGTTGCTTCATGGCCTTGACCAGATGTGGTCCCTGATACGCCGCCACTTCTCGCTTAATTACTTCCCACGTATCATCCTTACTGTTGCCCTCAACAAATATTATTTCAGTACGATTACCTAAAACCGGAATACGCTCTAAGGCAGCTAAGATATTACCAGATTCATTCCTAGCAGGGACGATGACCGAACAACTGATAGGATTCGTAAGTTCTATTTTAGACTTGGGACGAGCTGTAAGCGCGAGCGTAGATCCTAAATTACGTAAAACAGGTAGACGGGCAAAAATTCCATTAATACAGCTCGAAATATATGGAATCTGAAAGGGAAACAGCTGCAGTGTTTCCTTTCGTACAACCTCCCAACCGGATAACTCTAAAAGATTAACTAAATCTTCATGACTTAACCAGTTAACAGCAGGCCGAGGACTCACAGCCCGAAGTTTCATAGCTATCCTAATTGGGAAATCCCAAATCGAGTTAACCGTTGTAATGTGTAGACGTGTCCTAGGATGTGCGGCTGCGTGTAAATTCTGAAATGCAACCTGTATATCAGTCAAATACTCGGTCAAATGATTACAAATGATGTGATCAAACTTTTCTGAAATAACAGTCTCTTGTATATCACCGACTCTAAACTGAAGCGTACCGGATTTCGAATAAGTCGCTTGAGATAAAGCAATCATTCGTGGACTTATATCGACTCCCAAACCTTTCTTAGGCGACAACCCAGCCAAGAGAAGTCCTCTACCAGAACCAAATTCCAAAACATTTTCATGGGGTAAGATATGCGATTTGTGCCACGCTAACTGCTGGCGTTTAAATCCATTCCATTTAATCCAGGAACGAGTACCCCCTAAAGCTAATCGATCAAAATAATCTTTTAATGTTTCCACAGTAATATTCCATTAGGAGCTACTTAAGCATGAGATAGATGCGACTTAAAAGCGAGATTGCTGCGAGAACAATCAAGATTACAAATGGAGCTTCGATACGAAACTTACTGGTATTCTTATCTGTTTTCAAATCCATGAAATGCTAGTTTGCCCTACACTAACTCTATTCTACAAGCGTAAAACACTAGGTTTCTTATCGAGAAGTAATAGCGATTAGTCTAAATGCGCATATCCGCAGGTCAGGGGCTGGCAATGTGAAGCTTTTTTTACTAGCAAATCTAAGATTCAACTGATGTGCCCCTTTGACTGAGGGCACAACTATTTCATTGATACCTTTATGTAATAAAATACGAGTCGTATGATTGAATTGATCAGAAATATTTATTTCAGCTTGCTGAGGTAAGTCCTGCCAACCCGGATACTCTACCTTTAAGACTAACTCTTGCGTTGTCTGGGCTAAAGGAATGGTCACATCGGAGAAAGCTCGTGCCCATCCATCTTGACTCACATTTTTTGCTATAGGACGCGCCTGTTCAGGACGTGTATAATCATAATCAAAAACTCCTTTAGAATCTAAACCGATATAGCTTAAATGTGCAGCTACAGGCCTTAAATCAGAATCAGGAAGTACTGTTTTAGAATCTGTAGTAATATCGAGCTGAGTAATGTTTTCTTGCTGGTTTATAGGTAAAGCCCAATCGAATTCTCCAGGCTCTGCTGTAATTCTATAAACGGTATCTCTATTAACTCGTATTAATATATTTTGCGATTTTTTAACTCCAGGTAGCTCTGGGATATATCCTTTAATTCGCAGCTGATCACCTAATTCTGGTTTCCCAAATATAAAGTGAGAATCAGTAGAAAGCCATCCATCTTCATATACTCCTGAAAATTCAAGTCCTGTAGCAGTTACTAGATCAGACGGGAAACTAGCAATACCACGAGGTCTCTCAAGTCTCTGATATTCATCTAACGATAGTGCCGAGATATCACGACCAAATCCAACTAAACGACGGTAATCCAAATTAATTGATGAATTATATAATGCTTTAAGCCATGATCTATGTGTTGGTACAGAAATAGCAGATTGATTGAAATCAATGGCGATATAAGCGTTTCCATCAAGCCACACAGGTTTAAGAGGACCTACAATAAGATTTAGTGCTCCAGATCCTACAGCTCCTAACGTGACAGAACGCTCTCCAATCAAGGTAGCCTTTGATGACCATTCTGTATGACCTCCACCCATCAAGGTTTTAGTTGCAGCAATACGCACAAAAATTAAGGGACTAGGGTTTTCCACCCTTAGAAGTAAAAACTGACCTATCCCATTGAAATAAGCATGTTCTCTAAAATAATCATTTTCCTGCTGAAAATAAGAAATGTGCCTGCGATCACCTAAATAATACTGATTACCTTTTTCTGAGTGAATAAAAGCTAGACGGTTTTTTATTTCCGACGGTTTTGTCAGTGTAAGTAACGAATTTGAGCGTATCTCATTTTGGTTAATTTTATTGAAAAGACTAAGTTCAGAAACTTGACCTAAATAAGCATCTACAGGTGTGTTATCTACAACATCAGTAAATGTAGTACCAAGGATAGGCTTAACAACAAATGAAGTTTTTGCTCTTTCCGTCATCATGTTAACAGCTTGATCAAATTGATTCCAATTTGGATAAAACCTAACATAGGGCCAATCTGAGTGTGGTAAAAAAACAGGATAAAAATAGTCTCTACAAATAAAACTGATACTTGTACCTCGGTAAAACCCAGCAACAAGCTTTGCAGCAGATACATTATCAATATCACTCAACCAGTGTGTTCCTTGCTTAGGAGCTTTAGGTCGATTATTAATCAGCTGAGATGCAAGACTTACTTCACCAGTCATACCGCCACCAGCGCCAATTGAGCCTTTAGTATAAATGAGCGTAGTTGAACACGTAAGTAAAAATAAACACGTAGCAATAAGAGGAATTAGTCGCTGGACTTTGATAGAAACTAAATTCCAAGCCAATGCAGCCATTAACAGGGGCTGCATAAACATAACAGCTTTATATAGCCCGAAGTCATTTCCAGTTCTATAAAGTAGTCCAGAAACGACTAATTCTACAAGGAGTAAACACCCAAGGGCAGATCCTTCATATGCTTTTTTAACTGCAAAAATAATACATAAAACCAAGAGAACAAAACCAATCAAAATTACAATTGACCCCCATGGATTTGCCACGTCTTGATTCATTGCCTGAAGCCCAAAAATACTTGCAAGACCTGAAGGGATTAAGAAAAAAGGAAATAAAGAGAGGGACAAATCTATACGTCTCGTGCCACCTACAAATTGATTACATAATGTATAGAGATAGGAAATAATATTATACCTAAGTAATACTATAATGCCGATAATAGAGTACTGAAGAAGGACAATTTCGGCACCAGGCAATTCGCTTTTTCTTATCCATTTCAAAATAAGATATAGACCAACCGCAAGACACGCAAAGGGAGTAACCTCGGGATAAAACACACAGAGTGCAGCTCCAACAATAGAAGTAGAAATAGCATGCAGTGCTATCCTTCCTCTACGTCTTTTGACTGGCCCAGAAGTCAAAAGAACCACCAAACATAAGAGCAAACATATACCTGATACCTGAGCGATTAATTGATAAAGACTACCAAAAATAAACATCGGACTAAATGATAGCAAAATCGCCGTCCACTTAGCGTGATTTCTGTATCTACCCTTAGCTAATACTAATGCACTAGCTGCAAAAATTTGGGCTAGTGCAAAACTGATAATCGTAGGCATGAATACTTCAAGTGCAGGCCTTCCTGTAAGACTTGATAACCATGCAACAGCATGCTCACTTCCAAAACGCATCAGCTGAATCGCATGCATGAACCAATAATACTGAGCATAGTCTACTCCGACTAATTCTGCTTTAGATGGAACTCGGTAAAATCCGAAGTCCTTAAAGCGTTCAGCAGCTAAGCAGTAATTCGTAAAATCATCATTCACATAACTAAGCCAATTAAATCCAAAGTGAAACATCGGCCATGCTGACCATAAAAGAGAAAATCCAATAGCAGCGAAAAATGGACCCAAAGCTCTTACTGGCACTATGATGTTTCGATATTTAAAGACACCTATAGTGAATATTAAAAATGAGATTGTTACACCCCAAGCAAAGGCTTTGATTGGTATACCAGCCTGGTTTAATATCGCTACAGCAATAAACAGGGTAGCGAACCCTACACCTGGAGCAAGTAGCCAAGAGCGCAAAATTCCAATACTGCGTGAAAATAAAGCAAGAACTGCCTTACCTAAAAAAGTCCAATAAAGGAAAATACCTAATGCTATAACCAAAGGAATCATTAAAGTGTTTAGATTCGCATGATATTACCCTTCACGACCAGCTTCTTTTTAAGAACTTACCCAGGCTAATCAAGAGACATTGCTTCGAATCTGTATATCGCCCACGTACAAGTTACCCCGTACGTTGTCTTAAAACTAGCATCATAATCCTTAATCCATGTGCGTAACCGAGCTGGATTAATAAGATTATACGGTGTAGCACCCATTCCACGAAGAGATTTAAGACATTCTAGAGCATTTGGATAATAGGTGGTTATATGTTCTGTATCTTGCCTAATAATTTTAAAGCCAGCCTCATTTAAATAGGCACCCCATAACTCATGACATTTCCAAGTTAGCGGTGAAATACCACCTGTAACACGAAGCCATTCCTGTAGTGTTCCTTTAATAAAAATACTTCCGATCACTCGACCTTCAGGAGCTAGGCTTTTTTTCCAAACTTTAAAGACATTTACAGGATCATCTACCCACTGAAGTACACTACTTGAAAAAATATAATCCCATGGGCCCTCTTTAGGTTGTCGTAAATCAACCCTATCCCATTCAATCGATGGATTGTTTTTTTTACCCTCTAAACACATCGCTTGTGATGCATCTGTTGCGATAACTTTACCTAACCAAGGACTGAGGTGTTTAGTAAAAATTCCACTACCTGCTCCATATTCTATTGCATTTCCGAGACGGGATTTAGGAATATAAGCAGATAGTTTTTCAGCTACAACATGCTGAATCTGAGCATAATTTATATACTCCTTCGCTGCTTTATCAAAGTTTAAGACAATTGCTGTACTCATATTAGCGCTTCTTTCATAACCAAGAGTAAATTGTCCGGTTCATGTCCTGCTTGATGAATCACTTTAAGATGGGGAATACTTTTAAGTAGCAGATCTACATTCAACAATGGATCATTACCTCCAACATAAGATTTCCAATTTGAGGGTACTTGTGATGTATACGCTCTAGTCTCTAATTGTTCTAATCCCCATGTAAGATCATTTTTTTCCAAGGAATCGATTAGGATATCTGGTACATCGAGATTTGTTAATTTATAAAAATCAATACATGCCTTTTCTTGATTTTGCTTAAGTGCCCTTTTTGCAATCTGCAAGTTAACTCGAGGAGTGATACCTCCCAACTCCATCTCATTAGTAAATGCAAGAATTGGAGCAAGCAGGGTGAAACACTTAGCAAGATTTATAATTTTTTCCTTCTCTGTAAGAAGTAACAAAGCACCTAATGAGTAACCAATTAAATGATCATAAGGGGCATGCTTATTAATTTCATCTAATACATCCTCAGATGATTTAATAAACGTGTGGCTTTCCTGGGGAAATACCTGAAGAACTTTAGCTTCGAACCAAGTTTGTGGTATGGCCCAGCCAAGTACCCAGCCCATGCGAAGCGGTTGACTACTCACATTAATTTCCATTGGGTCATTATGCTTAGTAGTTTGTTGATCTGCTGATCACTTATACCGCGCTTAAGTGAAATACGTATTCGACTTGTTCCGCTCGGTACCGTAGGCGGACGAATAGAAGCAACCAATATACCCTCATTTTTTAATTTAGATCCAAGTGATAACGCTGCTTCTTCGTGGTTTAAAAAAACAGGGATAATCGGAGACTCCCCAGAAAGAGTTTTAAATCCAGCTTGCTTGATTGCTTCTCGTAAATTGCGGGATTGTAGACGCCAAGATTCTTGCTCTGAAACTAATAACCGAATCTGGTCTATAGCTGCTAAAGCTGTAATCACATTACTTGGTGCTAGTGATGTAGAATAGATAAATTCACCTGCATGATTAATTAAGTAATCCCTAAATAATGTTTCATGCATGAGGCAATAAGCACCTCCAGACGCTAAGGTCTTACCTAGAGTCCCTACTAAGATATCAACCGAACTTGCAACACCAGCTTCCTCTGCAAGGCCTGCTCCCGATTTACCATACCATCCCAAAGCATGAGCCTCATCTAAAACCCATATAAACGAAAATTTGTTTTTTAATTCAGCAATACGTTTTAAATCAGGATAGTCGCCGTCCATACTAAACACACTCTCTGTCACAACAAAACAAGTACGTTTTGTTTTTCCTAAACATAAGCTACTTTCATTCTCAAGAATTCTTTCAAGAGCATTTAGGTCGAGATGTGGATATCTTCTAAAATCAGCACCACTGCGTTTAATACCAGCAATCATGCTATTATGTATTAATTTATCCGCTATCACTACATCTCCTTTTTGCGGTAACGTACTTAAAATGGCACTATTGGCTGCATATCCACTACTCCATAGTAATCCTGTAGAAAACTGATGCCAGAAGCACAATTCTTTAAGAAGTAATGCATGAGCAGACTTCCATCCTGTAACAAGTGGAGAAGCAGAAGCCGAAGTACCATATTTAGCAAGCGCCTCTTGAGCAGCGTTTATAACGTTTTTATTACGTGAAAGCGCAAGGTAATCGTTATCTGATAAATTACAGTATTCATTCGTCGCGTCATAAGTTTTTAACTTACGAATTAATTTCTTACTATCACGCTCTGCTAAGTCTAATGTTAATCGACTGATCAGTGCATGAGATTCATGTTCATTTTTTCTATTATTTAACGAATTGATGAAAGATGGATAGAAGTGAGTCAGCTTTTCATCGTAGTTATTCACTGCATGAATAAGTAATCCACTATTTTTTATACCATCCCTATTTGACTCTAAAACCATAGGTTCGACCCTACCGATTTGATTTAGCCAAATTCCACAATTTCCTAATGACTTGTGCAAAGCCAGTGAACTGAGTCGTGCTTGGTTAATAGCCCCTAATTTATCAACAATTACGAGTAGAACATAATCTAGATTGAGCCTTTCTGCAAAGTCTGCCCAATCCTCTCCTTCTTCAGTCAGTGGGGATGCTACACCTCCTGCTCCCTCATAAATACGCACATCACATTTAGGGAGATTTAAACATTGAGCGATTAATACCTCAAAATTTAAAACCCTATTTTCTTTTTTTGCAGCAGTAAAAACGGCAAGAGGTAATGCAAATGTGTTAAGCGTTATAGCTTCGATCAGGTTTACATCTGCACCAAGATACCTTGCTAGGTCTTTTGCTTTAATTGCGTCACGGTCTTGAGACTGAGGTTCAACGCCCGTTTCAACAGGTTTAACGATTTGTACCTGCTTATTTTGTTTAGCAAAAAATGCAGCAAGTTGCCCAACACAGTGGGTCTTACCCACTCCTGTGTCAGATCCCGTGACTAAAATACTAAGCATGGATAGGTACTGCGATTTCGTGCTTAGCGGCCATAGGGTGTAGACCTAAGCGATTAAATAAGCGCATATCATCTGAAATTTCAGGGTTAGGTGTTGTAAGTAATTTATCTCCTAAGAAAATACTATTTGCTCCTGCCAAAAAGGCCATAGCCTGAGCCTCATCTGACATAGCAGTGCGTCCTGCAGATAAACGCACCATAGCTTTAGGCATAAGAATGCGTGCAGTAGCAATGACTCGGATAAATTCGAATACGTCTACTGGATCTTGCTCGCCGAGTGGTGTTCCTTCGACCGGAACAAGAGCGTTAATTGGAACAGAATCAGGTTGAGGCGAAAGAGACGCTAATTCAGCTAATAGTTTTAGCCTGTCGTCAATACTTTCACCGAGGCCCAATATACCTCCGCTACAGACTTGTAGGCCTGCTTCCCTCACAGCAGCGAGTGTATTCAAACGATCATCATATGTACGTGTTGATATAATTTCTGGATAGTACTCCCTCGATGTATCTAAATTATGATTATAAACTGTACATCCAGCACTCTTTAAACGAGTTGCTTGGTTTGCCGTCAGCATTCCTAAGGTGCAACATACCTCTAGCCCTAAGGATGAAACGCCTTCAACCGTTTTAAGAACAGAATCAAACTGTGGGCCGTCTTTTACTTCACGCCACGCTGCTCCCATACAAAAACGACTTGCTCCACCCTTTAATGCATCCTGAGCAGATTCCAAAATAGACGTAGTATCCATAAGTGGCTCAGGCTCAAGTCCCGTAGAGTAATGGGCCGACTGAGGACAATATTTACAGTCTTCTTGACAGCGACCTGTCTTGATCGACTTAAGTGTACATAGCTGCACGGCACTAGGATCGTGATGCTGGCGATGCACCGTTTGCGCACGAAACATTAATTCTGGAAGTGGTAGCGAATAAATCGCTTTGATAGCAGTGAGATTATTGGACATGTTAGATATTTAAATTAAGGAAGTATTGTGTTAATCGAAATTAATGTTTTTTGAACAAGCTGAGATAATTCGTCTTCAGTTAAACATAAAGGTGGCACAAGAAGTAAAGAATTGCCTAACGGCCTTAACAGGAGACCATGACGGCGAGCTTCAAGACAAATACGGAGGCCTAAACGCATTTGAGGATATTCATCATTCAAATAGCGTTTGGCAGTAGAATCTAAATCAATAGCTGCCGTTAATCCCCGTTGACGCAGAGATAGAACCTTGGGGTGCCTTTTAAAAGCTGTTTCAATTAACGCACCAAATGCTTTTATTCTACAAGCAAGCTTACCAGAGCTAATCAAAATCTCCAACTTGCGAATATTTTCTAAAGCTACAGCACAGCCGAGTGGATTCCCTGTAAAGGTATGTCCATGGAAAAAGGCTTTGCGACTATCATAGGTACCTAAAAATGCATTGTAGATTTCATTTTTAACTAAAGTGGAAGCAAGGGGCAGATATCCTGCTGTTAGACCTTTAGCTAGACAGATAAAATCAGGTACTACCTTTTCTTCTGTTGATATGATGAATGAACCTAAGCGACCAAATCCAACAAAGACTTCGTCGCATATTAGGTGTACATCGTATTTCTTACAGAGAAGAGAAACAGAAGCTGTATATCCTGGCGGTAAAAGTTTCATACCTGCTGCACCTTGAACAGAGGGCTCGATAATAACACTGGCGATTTGAGTATGCTTATATCTGAGGGTATCCTCGAGAGCTTTTAGACTCTCTAAAGCATCAAAAGCTTCAATCTTACCATTTAATTCCTGACAGCTGGGAGCAGGTATATGACTTGCTTTAAAACACCAGTGCCTAAAACGATCATGAAAAAAACCACTATCTCCTACTGCCATAGTTCCGAAGGTATCACCATGGTAGCCATTCGATAATCCAATCACATGCTGTTTGTTGCCCTTATCTTTAAGCTGCCAATACTGAAAAGAAAGTTTAAGTGCTACTTCCACAGCACCAGAGCCGTTATCTGTAAAAAAAACTTTATCAAGGCCAGGAGGAGCTAACCGAGCTAAGACCTGCGCTAATTCATTAGCTTTAGGATGGGATACACCAAGCAACGTAGAGTGTGCAACCTGGTTTAATTGATTGATGAGCGCTTGATTGAGCTCCGGGTCATTATGGCCATGTACATTTGTCCAAATAGAGGCATTCCCATCCAAATACCGATTTCCTTCCTGATCAGTAAGCCATCCACCTTTTCCAGAAACTAGGTTAAGCTCTGGAAGCTCAGCGTACTCCTGCATCTGAGTAAAGGGATGCCATAAGTTATCCGATCGAGTAACACCAACCGCATTTCCTGACGATACAGGATGAGGTGTTTCTAGAGTGTTAAACATGCACCTATAACCTAATAGTCCTCCTTATCCTTACAAGCCTTCTGTTAAGGCAAAAATCTATTTAGGTTAACAAGTAATATAGAGCCATTCGTCTCTTTTTGAATTTAATTAATTCCAAAACTGGAATTTACCTAAAAATGAAACGTATAAAGCTAGCGACGTTAGGTAGCTTTGATATCCGAAAAATCTGGCCAACTAGATTATTCCCCGTCGTTGCCAATAGCTTCCACAGGACAGCCCTCTAAGGCTTCCATACATAAAGCAATGTCCTCTTGAGAGGTCGGCTGTTTAAACACAAAGGAATGACCGCCCTCATCGTTACGTGTGAAAAACGCTGGAGCCGTTTCACGGCATAGGTCACAGTCGATGCATTGCTGATCGACGTAAAACTTGCCTGCTATGTTTGTGGGCCACTTTTCTACTTTATTAGCCATATCTTCTATTACAAAGTATCGCTCTTTTGCTGCTGTCAAGCGGCTTACGTGTTGTGTTAAGTAAAGCTTCAGGTATATTTAGGTCTAAATTTGATGCTTTCCGATCGTTCATATATGCGAGAAACAGCCCCTAAGGATAAAGGCAGTGTCCTTACTTGGCTTATATCACTTATAATAGCTGGATTTATTACCCAACTCTTTGTCACCCGGTTTTTTAATGGTGATAATTTAGTTGAGCAAACCTGTGCTCTATCGCCTAAAGCCCTTCATGACTTTAAGCTTTGGACACTGATCTCATACAGTTTTTTACACGCTCAAGGAGTAGGCTACTTGCTACACATTTTGGGCAATATCATGGGTTTATACTTTTTAGGAAAGTCACTTCTGCCCATATTAGGCGATAGACGCTTACTGGTAGTATATTCAGGCGCTGTAGTTCTAGGCGGCCTCGCATGGTTGGCCGTTAATTGGCATACAGACAATACCCTAATTGGTGCCTCAGCTGGAGTTATGGGACTACTTGTTATTTTTGCATCATTTTTTCCAAACCAGGAAATGACCTTTTTATTATTCTTTGTGTTTCCTGTTACGCTAAAACCTAAACACGTGGCGCTAGGAGCACTAATCCTAGATCTTGTTGGATGCTTATTTTATGAAATTATGGGTATTGCATCCCCTCTGGGCTTTGCCCATTCGGCCCACTTAGGCGGTATGGCGGCTGGCTTGATATATGTACAAGCGTTTCATGGAAGGAGCTGGTGGCGTCAATTTTCATGGAATTACAAAAGCACTGGCCTTTTTGTAAAGAAAAAGCCAACTCCTCAAGCTACTACACTCAGCAAATATGCTCTCGATTTTGGTAATAAAGATGCATTAAGAGCTGAAATAGATCGGATCTTAGACAAAATAAATAGCAAAGGATTCGGCTCACTAAGTCCTGACGAAAAGAAACGACTTGATGAAGCCAAAGACATACTCAATAAGCGCCATTAAAAACTAAAGTACAAATGGATTTTGATAGTGTCTTCTTAAGCATATATAACGTCTTTATTCTGTAACGATTAGTTGAAACAAATTCCAAGAAATACCCTCTAAGTATAACTCAATGATCTCTCTTAAACGCCTTAGTCGCTACGGATTATTTTTAGTACTGCCTGGTCTACTTTCGCTAATATCTGTCTATGCTGATGGTGACCATAAGTTTGTCTCGTCACCAACTCTAAGGACTGAGGCTGCTACGATGATAAAGCTCTTTGAATTATATCATTTTAATCGGGAAAGTGTTCACTCGAATGACTTTGGTAATGTGATACCCGATTATATGACTGCCTTAGATGGACAGCACTTATTTTTTCTAGGCGTTGATAAAACGTATTATACAACGAAATACAATGGAGCGACTGTTTACTCAAAAGTAGCTTATAATGGAGACATTGATCCAGCCTATGAAATTTACACAACCTATCAGAAACGAGTAAAAGATCGTATCAATTGGGTCTTCGATGCACTTAAACAGCCTATTGACTTAGCAAGTAATGATACTTTTGCACCTGATCGCACTAAAGCCGAGTGGCCTGCAACCGCACCTGACTCTGATGATCTATGGCGCAGACGATTAAAGTACGAACTTATTTCTGAACTTCTGAGTCAGAAAGACGATAAAGCTAAAGCAGATGCCAAGGTAGGAACTAATGATATTAAAGAAACCAAAGAACTTGTTAAGAAAACAGTCAACTCAGCTTTACAGTCTGAAATTTTAGAAACAAAAAATACTCAAGTTGTGGCTGAAAACAAAGCTTCAATAGTCAATAAAGACGTATCAAAAGCACCTTCTTTAAGTCCGATCGAACAAGCGAAGGATACGGTTAAAAAACGCTATGAACGTATGCTAAAAAATTTAGATGATATTGAAAGTGGCGATCTCGCTGAACTCTACTTAACGAGTATCGCTGCACTTTATGATCCCCACTCCAATTATTTTTCAGCTGATAGTTACGAAGAGTTCAGCATTTCGATGAAGCTTCAGCTCTATGGAATTGGTGCGATGCTAAGACTTAAAGATGACTACTGCACGATTGAAGAGTTGGTTCCAGGCGGGCCTGCAGATTTAGGACACCAATTAAAGCCAGGTGATAAAATTATAGCTGTAGCTCAAGAAGGGAAAGCACCTGTTGATATCATTGGAATGAAACTACGTAAAATCGTTGATATGATCCGAGGACATAAAGGTACGCGTGTTCATTTAACTATAGAACCTGCCGCAACAAGTGGTTCGTCTGGTAAGAAAGAAGTGATTATTGTTAGAGATGTTGTAAAAATAGACTCTGCCCGAGCTCACGGCGCTTTATTTCAAGTACCCGAAAAAGACGGCAAAACAACCGCCTTAGGCGTTATAACCCTACCAGAATTTTATGGTCCTGCTGACGACGCAAGTAATACCGGAGAAATTACGAGTGCGTCACGAGATACGGCGAAACTGATCAAGCAACTCACAGAGGCTGGAGCCCAAGGCATAGTCTTAGATTTAAGACACAACGGTGGCGGATTCTTAGCTGAAGCTATTAACTTAGCGGGGCTCTTTATACCCCAAGGCCCTGTAGTCCAAGTAGTCGACAGTGCTGGAGATAGACAGGTCGATAATAGCGATAACAAAAAAGTACTCTACACTGGTCCTTTGGCAGTTTTAACCGACCGCTTTAGCGCATCTGCCTCAGAGATTGTTGCCGGAGCTTTACAAAATTATGGTCGCGCAATTGTGATAGGAGATACTTCAACACACGGAAAAGGAACCGTTCAGCAAGTTTTAGATATGAAAAATTTAACTAAAGAACTTCACGATTCTAAAGATAAAACTGGAGCCACTAAATTAACGATACAGAAATTTTACTTACCAAATGGATCATCAACCCAGTTAAACGGCGTCGTTCCAGATATTAGCCTACCTTCAATTAATGATTTCATGCCAATCGGAGAATCTAGCTTACCACATGCTTTAATCTGGGATAGAAAAGCGGCTGCACCTAATTTTACAGGGCACCTCTTGGACAGAAAAGTAATTGATCAATTGATATTCAATAGTAGACAAAGGCAATCTTCACTTCCTGAGTTTTCACTTTTAAGAAAAAATGTAGATTGGTTTAAGATGAGACAGGATGAAAAATTAGTTCGCTTAAACTTAGACGAAAGAAAGAAAGAAAAAGAGGCAGATGATCAATTTACCAAGGACATGAAAAAAGAACGTGATCTTTTAGCTAGAGCAGAATTCAGCCACAAAGAGTTTTGGGTAGCACCTCCTCCGCCTAAAAAAATCAAAGCTCCAAGCGATAATCCAGAAGAACAAATAAACACAGAGGATGAGGATCAAGCTTATCCGAAAATGGACATCTACTTACGTGAAACGTTTAGAATTCTAGATGATGCTATGAAAATGAAAGACAAGAAAGACTTCTGGGTCAGTAACCATCCTCCTCTTACTTTAGCACAGAACGCTAATAACAACTAATTTCCCCTAGATACTTATAAAAACATAGCGATCTTTACTCGCTAAATCTTTAAGTGATTTAAATCCTTTATAATTCAGTGAAGCTGCAAATGCATGTATTTGTTCATGCTGTGTTTCACCTGTCTCCAAAACAACTATACCGCCAGGCATCAAATAGTCCTTAGCCTGAGACAATATAGTTTTAATATCCGATAATCCGGCATCAGCAGCTATTAAAGCATTTCTTGGTTCATACCTATTTACTTCTAGCGCTGCTTTTTCTACTTCGAAATCCGTCAGATAGGGAGGATTTGAGATAATAAGTTCAAAACGTGTATCACGAGAAACATCTGTAAACCATGCTGATTTAATAAGATTAACCCTATCTATAAAACCCGTTGCTTTGATATTTTCTAAAGCAAGGGACAGAGTATCCTGATTTAAATCTAAAGCTGTTACAAAGGAATCGGCAAAGTGCTTAGCTAAAGCTATAGCTATTGCTCCTGTACCTGTTCCCATATCTAGTATTTTTGCTGGTGGATTAGAAGCAAAAGTCTCTTTAACAAGTTCAATTAAGTACTCGGTCTCTGGACGAGGTATTAAAGCTCTTTTATCAACAGTAAGCTTTAAGCCTGAAAATTCTACATACCCCAAAATATACTGCAAAGGCTCACGCTGACTACATCTACGAACTAATGGCCGAATGATTTCTAATTCTTGTTCTGTCAAAACGCGCTCAAATTGCAGATACAATTTCATGCGCGTTAAACCAAGGGCATGTCCAACTAATACTTCAGCATTTAATCGTGAGGACTCTACCCCTTTTGAGGCCAAAAATTCAGCTGTTTTTTTAATTACCTCAAGTACCGTAATCATTTAGTTATTTCTATTACTCGTCATCAGAATTTGAGCGATTTGGAGTATATGTCTGACCGGTCAAAGCTGCAAACTTTGCTTCATATTCAGCTTTTTGTAGTGCTGAGATGATTGGTTGAAGAGCGCCCTCAAGAATTTGAGGCAAGCTGTAGAGTGTTAAACCTATACGGTGATCAGTGACTCTATTTTGAGGAAAGCTATAGGTTCGTATACGTTCTGACCGATCCCCTGAACCAATCTGATTTCTGCGTTCAGCAGCATACCGAGCTTTTTCTTCATCCTCCTTGTGTTTTAAAAGCCTAGAACGAAGTACCGTCATAGCACGTGCTTTATTCTTTATTTGCGAGCGCTCATCCGCACACGTAATAATAAGCCCAGTTGGCTTGTGTAAAATCTGGACTGCAGAATCTGTTGTATTAACTCCTTGTCCACCAGGTCCACTTGCACGTGTAACCGTTATTTCAAGATCTTGTGGATCGATTTGAATATCTACTTCTTCTGCCTCAGGTAAAACAGCTACCGTTACGGTTGACGTGTGGACTCTTCCATTAGCTTCGGTGAGAGGTATTCTCTGCACACGGTGTACACCACTTTCAAATTTAAGTTGTTTATATACATCCGTACCAACGATTAAAAATATTATTTCTTTAAATCCTCCTCGGTCAGAAGGACTACTACTCATAGGCTGAATTTTCCAACCTTGATCATCTGCATACCGCTGATAGCAACGGGTCAGTTCTGCAGCAAACAATGCAGCTTCTTCACCACCCGTACCTGCCCTAATTTCCATCACAGTATTACGTGAATCCGTCGCTTCCGGAGGAATCATCGATAGCAAGATAGACTGTTTAAGCGCTAAACGGCGGGATTCGATTTGGGTAAGTTCAGCTAAAGCGAGATCCCTCATTTCAGTATCCGGTGAGGGGTCTTTTGATAAGGACTTAGCCTCAGCTTCCTCAATCTCTAATTTTTGAAAAGCTTGATGCTCCTCAACCATTTTCTGCAGCTTCTGGTGTTCACGAGTAATGTCAGCCGCTTTCCTTGGATTGTTATAGAAGGAAGGCTCTGCCATATTAGCAGCAAGTTCATCTAATCGACGTTTAAAGGGAAATATATCAGGAAGCTGATCCATGGACAGTTTTAACAGTTAATGAGGCCATATAGGTAGCTTGCAAGCTCCTGATACAACAGTAAGCTTAAAACAGACTGGTACTAGGGGATAATTATGGCTTTAGTATTACATCGATATTATGGCCAACCTTCTCTTTACCCAAAACATAATAGCCTGCATTTGGGACTTTGATAAGACCCTTATTCCTGAATACATGCAGTCGCCGTTATTCAAAAGATATGGTGTCAATGAGTCTGAATTTTGGAAAGAAACCAACACCCTAGTTGAAGAATATCATAAGCGCGGCTATAGATTATCCGGTGAAATTGGATACTTAAACCACTTATTGACCTATGTTCTATCTGGTAAAATGGCAGGACTAAATAACAAAATCCTTAAAGAAATTGGAAATGATATAGAGTTTTACCCAGGGCTACCTGAATTCTTTGAAGAATCTAAAAAGTGGGTGAGTGAAAAACCTGAATACATCAAACACGAGATCAAACTTGAACATTACGTCGTAAGTACAGGACTTGCTCAAATGATAAGAGGCTCTAAAATAGCATCATGTCTTGATGGAATATGGGGATGTGAATTCATTGAAAGCCCTCTACAACCTGGATTCTTAAAACAAGGTGAACTAAGTATATCAGCAGAAGCTGAAATTGCTCAGATAGGGATGGTCATAGATAATACCACAAAAACAAGAGCTCTATTTGAAATAAACAAAGGCACTAACAAAAATGCTTCGATAGACGTTAATTCAGTTATAAAAAGTGAACATAGAAGAATTCCATTTAGTAATATGATTTATATCGCTGATGGACCAAGTGACATACCAAGTTTCTCTGTAGTTAGAAGCAATGGCGGTAAAACTTATGCTGTGCATAATCCTGATCGTAATGACGAATTTATACAAAATGATAAATTAAGTCAGAGTGGTAGAATCGATCACTATGGAATTGCGGACTATCGACTAAATACAGTCACATCACAGTGGCTAAAACTACAAATTAAATCAATTTGTGACAGAATAATTCATGAAAAAGATTACTCTGTTAGAAAAATTAGTAGCCCTCCGCCAAAACATTTAAATGATAATGTTTCAAAAAATACAGTTTCTACTAAACAAACCCAGTTATTCTAAACGTATAACTAGGGACAATAACCATAACTTCTTTAGCTTACTATAATAATCTAAGGATTAACTTGTTCTGTATATTTTAAGCTATGCCCAGTTTAAATATTAAATTTTTCAAAGACGCGAATACTAAAGAAAAAATTGGATATATATCCATCATCGGTTTTATATTATCCTATATTACGATTTACATAAGATATACATATTTTGATGGAGCGACCTCAATGCGTTTTCCACAAGATATTTTTGCCCTACAATCATCCCTCGATTTGATTTCTTGCAAAACTACCGCTTCTAAAAGTTTTGATGCCGGAAAAATATCAGGAGTATGGTTTGTTTACTCTCCACTTTATGTAATAGTATATAAAATACTTTCTTTTATTCCAGAAGAGCCGTTAAGATGGGGAGCATTATTAACAACTCTATTTTGCTACTTTTTTTCATTCATTTATATTTTAAAATCTATTGGAGGAAGATTATTAGATAATACAGCAGTAATTATACTTTTTATAAGCGGATTTTTTAGTTATGGACTTCGATTCGAGATGGACCGAGGCCAAGACAATTGCATATGTATATTTTTATTTTTATTGGGAGTTCATTTTTCAAAGAAAAGCCATATAGCAACTCGCCTACTAGGATATTCTATAGCAATTTTAGCTATTCACTTGAAAGTATGGCCTGTAATATTATTCCCAGCATTATATAATCACAGAGTAAGTATTAAAAGTAACGTAATAACACTGGGCATTTTTATAGCTGCAAATTTCGCTTTATTATTCTCACTAGGACCAGGATTTTTTATCAACTATATTCAAGCGCTGATACATGCCAATAGCACTTCGGATGTTTGGGTAGCAAATCTATCGTTACATTCTTTTAAAATTTTAACATTACAATACTTACCCAACATTAAGGATTCGATAAGTAATTCTATTAACTGCTTTGTAATATTATATTTTTCTACTCTAGCATACTCATTCTTTAAATTTAAAAGATCCGATTTACCTGCACAAATTAATTTATATATTTTAGGAGGGTTACTCTTCCCATCCATTAGTTTCGACTATAAGCTATCCGTCTTAGGTATAGGATTGGCATTATTATATAGTGGTTACAGTTTTGATGATAGAAAACAAGATGATAATGAAGTAGTTATTAACGTAAACCGTAAATTCTCTTCGGTATTAAAGTACAACACACATCGAGTAGCACTTTACTCGATTCTACTAATATATCCTGTTACGCTCTATTCTTATGTGTACAAGGCAAGATTTGGGCTTTTGGTAGCATCCAACACGCCGGCTCTTCTAGCAATAGGTGCCTCTTTAATGGTATTACTAGTAACATCTGAAAAACGCAGCATTTCTAGTCCCTAATATTGATCTAATTTAAAAGTAAAACTCCCATTATAGAATTCTAAATGACGAAAAATATCAATTTGTCCTAATCTCTATTTGCCTCATTTCTATAAAAATATAAATATTTTTTTAAGAATACATTTTAAATGACTACCAATAGTATAAATAAATTTAAAATTAATATTTTTAAAAACCATGATTCGATTACCAAAATTTTCCATGCGCTCACTGTTCTTTTAGTCCTTGGAATGTACTATTGGATTTCAACAACTGGATATTGGAAATTTGAATTTACAAAAGAACCTACTACTTACCACGCAAAGTTAGCTGAATCATTTTTAAACCATCAACTTAATTTAAATCTACAAGCGCCAGACTGGTTTTATAAATTAAAAGAACCTGTTTACGAGTTCCGCCAATCTGAGCCATTTAGCGACCCCAACCCTAATCACCATATACAAGATACTAGTTATTATAATGGTAAATTTTATATTTATTTTACTCCAGTAATAACTGTTTTTTTTCAAATACCTTCTAAATTACTTACAACTTATTATCTACCTGATACTTTTGTAGGATTTATTTTAGGTTCCCTTTCTTTTATAACATCACTTTTAATTCTAAAAGAAATTATACCGCAATGGACTACTAGATTTGGCTTAGGCGCAATCTACATATTTGGTATAGGCCTAGGAAATCTCATCCCGCATGCTCTTGCTAGATTAGGTTTCTATGAAACAAGCGTCTTATGTGGTCATTTTCTTATCATACTTTCTATTTTATTAACCATACGATGGCATATCGCGAGTAATACATCATGGACTGATTCCAAAGCAATAGTCCTGTCGACCATATTTGCGCTCTCTATAGCTGCACGCCCTAACAATATTATCATTATATTATTTTTAATAGGAATAATATTTTCATACCGATATTTTATCAAAAGAGTTAAATTAAAAACATTAGCTAATAATTTAATTATTTTTATTGTACCGTTACTTATAATTGGATGCATACTAGCATATTATAACTACGCTCGCTTTAACGATATTTTTGAACTAGGACTAAAATACCAACTTACTGGTAATCTATATGGATTAACACCAGGGCACTATCAGACAGAACTAGCAACTTTTCGTAATATTCCACTTGGACTATGGAATTATCTATTTTCTTTTCCAGATCTATCTCCTGAATTTCCATTCGTACACTTATCTCTAGGAAAATCTGTCGTAGGACAAATTACAAATAGTGTATTTAGTGAACCTCACTTAGGTATCTTATCGATGCCTATCATCATATTTAGTGTATTTTCACTATCGGGATTAAAAGAGAATACGACAAGTAGGATCTACAAATCAAGCTGGGCGATTATTATACTATTCTTTTCTGCTAGTGCTTTTTTAATAGTAAACTCTATAGTCTTTCTTGTAACAGCAAGGTACGAAGTAGAATTTTGGCCTCTATTTCTACTATTGAGTATAATAGGGTTTGAAATACTTATCTTCGAGTTATCGTCTACTACACTGCTTAGGAAAATAGTTTTATTATTATTTGTAACATCTATTTTTTACACAGTTCTCATAAACGTTTTCGCAAGTTTTATTGGATATGGAAATATATCTAGCTTTAACGGTTTTGGAAACTCTTTCAAACAAGGCAATCCAAACCTTTATGCAAAATTAGCAGACCGGTTTGATTTTTGGCCGAAAAAAGAAATTACTCATAAGTTTGTTTCTTTAGAGTTAAAGAACGGCAACACATACAGCGTTCTTAGAATTACTAATAACTCAAAAGAAGATCAAATACTTGCAGAGGTGAAAAATGACATGTACAGGCCTATTTTCGTTCAAAGAAACGCAACTGTTATATATGGTAATTGGGAACCCTTAACTAAAGAACCAACTACCTTCGATGTTCACATTTGCGATCGATATGAAATTGTAAATACAAAATACACATCATTACGTAGTGATCTCCCTCCGCCTTAACGAAAACTTCAACTTATATTCTACTCTAGACAGCCTTTAGGAAGGATTAACTATTAAAAATAAAGTATAAAAATCAATTAGAGTGTCTATCACACAGTATGTTTTGCTAAGATAAGGCTAAGGGATAGCTTAATGCTGCTTGTAACAAAGATAAAACTGCATAATTTAAACTCTTTGAATGCAGCTTTTTCCATTAGTTTTAACTTTCGTTCTTATACCTCTTGTATTCTTAGGATTTGGATCAATTTTAGCTCTACTAGCTAAAGGGACAAATTCTCATCTGAGAACTGATTTTTTTGAAACAAGTATTTATGGTATAGCCGGAGCGTCTATACTAGTTAATGCAGTTTATCATGCAGGATTTGATGTAAGAGTTGGCTCCTATATTGTTTTTGCCGTATCAACTATAGGTCTAATTCTTTATCTAAAAGATAATATAGATAAAAAATTTATAAAGATTAATATAACCTTAATTTGGGCAACTATTTGGCTAATTTCAATAGCACCATATATTTTAGGAGGCTTAAGGGTATGTGTTTTTCAAGGTAACCACTATGACGCATTCAATTACTTAGAAGCAGCTCTTACTTATAGAGATATTCCACACAGCTTAGTATCAAGCGACAAACTAGATCTATTAACTAATCTTAATGGATTCCCTATAGCTGTACGCAATTATGTTAGACCTGCTTTTTCAATACTAGTAGGGATGTTTTCACTAATAAAAGAAACAAGTTTTCTAGCAATTGCACCTGCAATAGTTAATTTCGCTATATTTTGTACAAGCGGTATTATTTGTAAGATTCTACAAATATCGCTTATTAGTGCAAAAAGGTATGAAGGTATTACTTTTGGTTCTGTATTTTGCTTAGGCTTTTGGGGTCAGTACATACAAGATATTAACGCATGGTCTCAAGCTATTTGGACGCCAGTGTTAATGTTAGTTGTTTTTAATTTATTAAAATACTTACCGATTAGTACTGAGTATAAATATAATAAACCAAATGATACAATAAATTGCATAATATGGACTATACTAATTAGCGCTCTCATCTATTTGTACCCAGAAGGTACGATATTTAGCTTACCCAGCTTAGTTATAGTTTACACCATGATTGTGTTACTAAGGAAAAACTATTCAAAAGATTTTAAATTAACCCTCACTGTGCTAATAATAACAACTATTCTTTGCACATTTGTGTGGAAAGAATGTGTCATGCAAGAAATCCACATTACAAAAGTAGCATCGTCTAGTGTTAAAGATAGCGATGCATGGAAATTTTATGATGCATACATAGCTACTGCATATCAACATGGTTCAAATCTTTTAGAATCTATTGGCTCTGCCATTATTAGTAGCATAGGACTTTATTTTTTAGTCACGAACAATTGGTTTAGTCCTCTTTTAATTAAATGTATATCGTGGCTAGGAATACTAATATTTGCTCTAATAGCACAAAATATAATTAGAAGTATATTTAAGAAAAACAAAATGAGGTTACCCCGAATTAACGGACAGGGTTTAGGTTATAAAAACCATATAACCTAACATGAAAAACGAAAGTATAATCCGAGAAAGACGTAACCGTTACGATAAATCATTCAAAGAGCAGGC